>Ga0189278_10082_pt1 | contig 137253 bp, 129 predicted proteins | sample N26A9minimetaG_FD_130326 | JGI IMG/M metagenome (GOLD analysis project Ga0189278, IMG submission 130326) | Marine microbial communities from the Costa Rica Dome - N26 A9 mini metaG | ecosystem: Environmental > Aquatic > Marine > Oceanic > Photic zone | place: Costa Rica: the Eastern Pacific...
GATTTTGCCTCTGCCATCCCGGATGTTCGCTTCCAATGATCACATTGCTGCGCTCACATCAGGGCGCCAGCGGCAAAATCCGTCTCGCGCGGGTGGGCGACAATGAATGTCAACACGACCTAGCGCAGCTTGCCTGCCCATCAAAGGCCCGTGACATGTGCTGACTGCGACAAATCGAACGCCTTGCGCATCACCGTCGGCAGATCGGAAGGGCGGAAGTCCTGCCTTGCGACAAAGTCGCCGCGTTCGGGCTGCACCTTTGGCCCGACGCGGGCCGTCCGGACGGAAAGGATCAGGTGGAAATGGGTAAAGGTGTGGCGCACTTCACCGGCCAGGTCACGCCAGCAGGCGGTGACCGGCGGCCTGCCCGCTGGCCGCTCGGTCGCAATGTCCAGCCAGTCCGAACCGGGCCAGCCCAGCATGCCGCCCAGCAGCCCCTTGTCGGGGCGTGTCTCCAGCAACCACGCCCCATCGGTCCGTTGCGCGAGGTAGAGCGTGCCGTGGCGCACCGGCTTGGGCTTCTTCGGTGTTTTCATCGGCAGCAGCGGGGCGGTGCCCTCGCGCCGCGCCTTGCAGGGGTCGCGCCAGGGACAGATCCCGCATGCGGGGGATTTCGGGGTGCAGATCGTGGCCCCCAGATCCATCACCGCCTGGGCGTAATCGCCCGGCCTGTCATGCGGTGTCAGTGCTGCCGCTTTCTCCATCAGCACCGGTTTGGCCCCGGGCAGGGGCGTGTGAATGTCGTAAAGCCGCGCCATCACCCGCTCCACGTTGCCGTCCAGCACGGTCTGGGGCAGATCAAAGGCGATCGACGACACGGCCGCCGCCGTATAGGGGCCGATGCCTGGCAGGGCCAGCAAGGCCGCATGATCGGCGGGAAAGACCCCATCGTGTTGCGCAACCACGGCCCGCGCGCATTTCAGCAGGTTGCGCGCCCGGGCGTAATAGCCCAGCCCGGCCCATTCGCCCATCACATCGGCATCCGGTGCTGCGGCCAGCTCCGCTACGGTCGGCCAGCGCGCGACGAAGCGCGCGAAATAGTCCCGCACCGTGGCAACGGTGGTTTGTTGCAGCATGATTTCGCTCAGCCAGATGCGGTAGGGGTCAGGCCGGATGCCCGCCCTGCGCTCTGCCGGGCCGGTGCGCCAGGGCATCTCGCGCGCATGGACGTCATACCATTCCAGCAAGATGTGCGGCAGGTTGCCGGGGGACGGTGTTTCACGCAATGTTTATAGGTCCTCGGCGGTGATGGGGTGGCGCAACGGCATCAGACCGCTATGGTATGCTGCACGTTCGGAGATACAAGCCCATGCCACCGCGCCGCACCGGAACCTATGGTTTCAAACGCACCGACAGCCTTTTGTCCGGCCAGATCCGGAAGGCATCCGAATCGCGCGGCTTCGCGCAGTCGCGGCTGCTGACCCAATGGGTCGAAATTGCCGGCAAGGACATTGCGGAAATCTGCCAGCCCGTCGAGATCAGCTATGGCCGGGGCGGATTGGGCGCGACGCTGACCCTGCTGACAACCGGCTCCCATGCCCCCGTGCTGGAGATGCAGAAAGAGAAACTGCGCGCCAGGGTGAACGCGGTCTACGGATACAACGCCATCGCACGGGTGCGCGTCACCCAGACCGCCGCAACCGGTTTTGCCGAAGGGCAGGTTGCATTCGCCCACCAAAGCCCCGGACCGAAGGCGGCACCAGACCCGGCGCTGCGCGCAAAGGCGACAGCGGCGGCGGGCCAGGTTTCGGACAACGGATTGCGCGAGGCACTTGCGCGTCTGGGTGAGAACATATTGAACAAGAACAACCGCTGAAGAGCTGACAAAGGAATATCACATGCAACGTAGAAATCTGATTCTGGGCGCTGTCGCCGTCGCGGGCCTGGGCGGCTGGGCACTGACACGCACCTCGGCAACCCCCGGTTCGACCGCCATCGTTGGCGCGGCGAATGCCCAGTCGAGCGATGCGGATGTCGATACCTCCACAATCACCGAGATGGTGATGGGCGATGCGGATGCGCCGGTCACGATCATCGAATATGCCTCTTTCACCTGCCCGCATTGCGCGGCCTTCCATCAGGGGCCATTCAAGCAGCTCAAGGCCGACTATATCGACACCGGCAAGGTCAGGTTCATCTACCGCGAAGTCTATTTCGACCGTCCCGGCCTCTGGGCCTCCATGATGGCGCGTTGCGGCGGCGAAGCAAAGTTCTTTGGCATTGCCGATCTGATCTACAAGGGCCAGTCCGACTGGGTCCGTGGCGGCGATCCTGCGACCATTGTTGAAGGGCTGCGCAAGATCGGCCGCCTGGCGGGCATGGACAACGACACGCTGAACGCCTGCCTGCAGGATGCCGACAAGGCGCAGACGCTGGTGGCCTGGGAAACAGAGAACCGCGAAGGCGATGACATCACCTCGACCCCCAGCTTCATCATCAACGGCACCAAGCAGTCGAACATGTCCTATGCCGATTTCAAGACATTGATCGACGCTGAGCTCGGCAGCTGATGCGCGCACCGCTTGCCGGCCTGAAGGTCATCGAACTCGCAAGGGTCCTTGCCGGGCCCTGGGCGGGTCAGACATTGTCGGATCTGGGATGCGAAGTGATCAAGGTGGAAAGCCCTGCCGGCGATGACACCCGCCAGTGGGGCCCGCCCTTTGTCACCCGCGATGACGACCAGTCGGCAAGCTATTTCCACTCCACCAATCGGGGCAAGGCATCCGTTACCGTCGATTTCCGGACCGACGCGGGCGTGGCGCAGGTCAAGGCGTTGCTGAAAGATGCCGATATCCTGATCGAGAATTTCAAGACCGGCGGGCTGGCCAAATACGGGCTGGACTATGCCAGTCTCAAGGACGAATTTCCGCAGCTGATCTATTGTTCGATCACGGGTTTCGGCCATACCGGCCCCTATGCGCACCGGGCGGGCTACGATTTCATCATCCAGGGCATGTCCGGCCTGATGTCGGTCACCGGGGAAGCTGACCGGCAGCCGCAGAAATCGGGCATGGCGATCACCGATATCTTTACCGGCATCTATGCAACCACCGCGATACTGGCTGCCGTGCATCAGCGCAGCCAGACCGGCCGGGGGCAGCATATCGACATGGCGTTGCTGGATTGCGCGGTGGCGATCATGGGCAATCAGGCGATGAATTACCTGACCACCGGCAAACCGCCGGGACGTATGGGCAACGCCCACCCGAACCTGACCCCCTACGAAGTATTCGAATCCTCAGACGGTCACCTGATCATCGCCACCGGCAACGATGGCCAGTACCAGCGGCTGTGCCGCCTGCTGGGGCTGGATGATATGGCGGAAGCGCCGGACTATGCCAGGAACGCCGACCGTGTGGCCAACCGGCCCGAGATGATCCGCCGCCTGAACGGCGCAACGCGCCTGCGCGCGCGGGACGACCTGCTGGCCGCCTGCGAAGCGAACAATGTGCCTGCCGGGCCAATCAACGACCTGTCCGATGTCATGGCCGACCCGCAGGTGGTTGCGCGCGGCATGCAGATCGAACTGGACGGGGTGCCGGGCCTGCGCTCGCCTTTCACCTTCTCGGATGCCGAACTGGCGTTGCACCGTCCGGCCCCGAAACTGGGCGAGGACAACTGAGACCCGCCGATCTTTTCAAAAAGATCGGACCGGAATTTTCGAAAATTCCGCCGTGTTACGCGGGGCGGGGCAGCGCATCCAGCGCCTTGAACAGCGCGTTGTCTTCGGCGAATTGCAGGCGGACCGGCAGGGTGATCACCTTGCTGCGGAAGCTGTCCGGCAGCCTGACGGCATCCTTTTCCGTCGTGACCAGCTGCGCGCCCCGTGCGCGGGCATCACTTTCCAGCCGGGTCATCAGTGCCGCGGTCAGCGGCTGGTGATCGTCCAGGGCTTCGGCATGGACCAATGTCGCGCCCAGTGCCCGCAGCGTGGCAAAGAACTTCTCCGGGTGGCCGATCCCGGCAAAGGCAAAGGCAGTGGTATCCGCCCAGTTCATACCGGTCTGCAAGGGGGCAAGGACAGCCTGCACATGCGGCACGGCAGGTGGCAGGTCCGGTGTCGCAAAGCGATCCTGCGCGGCCGCTGTCCCGATGGACAGCAAGATGTCAGCCCGGCCCAGACCGGCCGCCGCCGGTTCGCGCAGCGGGCCCGCGGGCAGGCACAGGCCGTTGCCAAATCCTTTTTCCGCATCCACCACCACGATGGCCAGGTCATGATCCAGCGCCGGGTTCTGGAAGCCGTCATCCAGCACGATCACCGTTGCCCCGGCCTTTTGCGCGGCCCTGGCTCCGGCAGCGCGGTCCCGTGCCACCCAGACCTCGGCAAAGGCGGACAGCAGCAGGGGTTCGTCCCCGACATCGGCCACGCTGTGGCGTGCGGGATCGACCTGCACGGGCCCTTCCAGTGTTCCGCCATAGCCGCGCGACACGATATGCGGTGTGTGAAACAGGTTGCGCAGGTGATCCACCACCGCCATGACCGTTGGGGTCTTGCCGGTGCCGCCCGCGTTGATATTGCCGACGCAGACCACGGGCACTTCCAGCCGTTCGCGCGCGCCCTGCGCCAACCGGCGCGCGGTGGCCAATGCGTAAAGTGCGCCCAGCGGCTGCAACAGCCGTGCGCGCCAGTCGGGCCGGGGAAGATGCCAGAAAGCCGGTGCCCGCATCAATGCGCCCTTACCACATCATCAAGCGCATCCTGCACAAGATCGGTCACCCGATCCATCAGCGCCGCACCCTGGCTGATCACATCCCATCCCGCATGGGCCATGGTTGCGGCCTGGTCCGGGGCGATCAGGCGGGAAACGGCAGTGCCGAGCGCATCGGCATCGTTGACGATGCGCGCCGCGCCTGCGGCCGCCAGCCTTGTGTAGGATCCCATGAAATGCCGCACCTTGGGACCGTAGAGCACCGACGACCCCAGCGCCGCCGCGTCAAAGGGGTCACAGCCGCTTTCGCCCTGCACCAGGGAGGAGCCCAGAAAGGAAACCGGTGCGAGCCGGAAGAACAGGCCCCGGTCACCGGGGTCATCGGTCACGAGGACCTGTGTTGCCTCGTCGGGAAACGTGCCGTCGCTCCAGTTCACGGTCACAAAGCCGCGTGCCTGGGAAAGCTCGATCGCCTCGGCGGTTGTTCCAGGCTCTGCCGCCTGCAGGATCAGCAACAACCGGTGCGACAGGCGCATGGCCTGCCGGTGCGCCGAAAGGATCGTGGGAAATTCCCTGGCCTGCAACTGGGTGGCAAACCAGACCGGCCTGCCGCCGATGACCGCAGAGAGTTCCGTCAGATCCGAATCCACGCAGGGCAGGGCCTGTCCGCCTGCCAGCAGCGGGGAGGTGATTTCAATCTGCTGGCGCGTCAGCCCGAGTTGCAGCAGCCGTTGCAGCCCCGGTTCCGACCGGGTCAGGACGTAGTCGAACTGTGACAACATCCGGTAGGTCAGATCGGAAAGCCAGCGGTCGCGGCGGCCGTCAAAGCCACGGGTGTCGGCGTCAATCAGGAACATGGCGCACTGCCGGGCGCCGGTTTCCAGCACAAGGTTGGGCCGCAGCGCGCCCCAGACCCAGATGCAGCAATCGGGCTTCCAGTGATCGTGAAACGCCTTGACCGTCGACTGGTGTTCGCCGGGCACAGGCTGGACGATCACGTTGTTGTCTGTTTTAGCCAGCGCGGTAACATCCGCGCCCTCCGGCAGGGTGATCAGCACGTTCAACCCGGTCCGCACCGCGCAAAGCCGCAGGGCAAGGTCCTGCACTGCCAGCAGGTTCCCGGATTCAGCGGCGTGAATCCAAACCAGTTCACCGGGGGGCCGCGGCCCGGAGGGCGGGACCACATCCGCCGTCCCGTGCCGGATCATGGCGCGATATGCCGCGAGCCCCAGCGACCGCGCCATGGCCGGTTCAGCCCAGCTCTTCGGTGGGTGAGGCGGGGGCTTCCTCGTCCCGCAGGCGGTGCAGATGCGCGATGAAATAGCGCATATGGGCATTGTCCACCGTGCGTTGTGCCTCGTTCTTCCAGGCGTCGAATGCAGTGGCATAATTGGGGAAAATGCCAACGATATGGATGTCATCGACGTTCTTGAACGCGGTTTCCGTGGGATTGACCAGTTCACCGCCGAAAACGAGGTGCAAGCGTTGTGTCATGGAATTTCCTTTGTCACTTGGGAGTATCCCTGTCGTACCAGAAGAAACGTTTCAGGCAAGTGCAGCGATCAGCGCGGCCTGGGCGGGTGCGCCCCCGGCCACCACCCCGTTGAGCCGGGGATCGGCATTGTTGAAGACCAGCGGCCGACCCGTCTGATCGGAACAGGTGCCGCCTGCCTCCGTCACGATCAGGGCGCCGGCTGCGATGTCCCATTCCCAGCTGCGGCGCAGGGTGATCATCGCATCGAAACGGCCCTGTCCCACCAGCGCAAGGCGGTAGGCCAGCGAAGGCCGGTAGCTACGTTTGAAGGTCGGGGCGCTGCGGGATTTCCAGTAGTGGTCCATCAAGGCGGGTTTCGCGGCCAGTACGGTGGTCTGCGACAGGTCGGGCTGATGCGCGGCCCGCAGGTCCTTGCCGTTCAGGGTCGCCCCCTCGCCCTTTGCCGCGGCATAGAGCTTGTCCCGCATAGGCAGGAACACAACTGCCGCGGTGATCACCCCCGCCTCTGCCACCGCCAGCGAATGCGCCCAGGTGTTCGACCCTTCGACAAAGCTGCGGGTGCCGTCGATCGGGTCGATGATGAACACCCTGTCCTTGCCCAGTCTTTCGGTGGTGTCTTCGGTTTCCTCCGACAGCCAGCCGTAATCGGGCCGGGCAAGCCGCAATGTGGTCTGCAGCACATCGTTCACCGCCAGGTCGGCCTCGGTCACGGGGCCCGCGTCGCCGGGTTTGTCCCATCGCCGCGCTGTCTTGCCGACAAAGCTGGTGGCGACCCGGCCGGCAATGCGCGCCGCGTCGATCAGAAGGGGCAGATCACGCGCCGGCAAGGGTCATCCCCGGCACCAGCAATGACGGCACGACCCGGCTCAGGTGCGGACGCCCGTCGTTGGCAGGGATCATCGCACGCAGCATGTCCCGCAGGTTGCCCGCGATGGTGCATTCGTTGATCGCATGGGTGATCTCACCGTTCTCGACCCACAGGCCGCTGGCCCCGCGCGAATAATCCCCGGTGTTGGGGTTGATCGTCGATCCGATCATCGAGGTGACAAGCAGACCGGTCCCCATCTCGCGGATCAGGTCGTCCCGGCTGACCGCGCCCTGGGTCAGCGCGATATTCCAGGTGGTGGGGGAGGGACCCGAAGAAGTGCCGCGTGCCGCGTTGCCGGTCGGCGCCATGCCCAGTTTGCGCGCCGTGGCCAGATCGAGGGTCCAGCCCATGAGCACGCCGTTCTCGACGATCATGCGGCGCTGTGTCGGCAATCCTTCACCGTCGAAGGGGCGCGAACCGCCGACGCGGGGGCGGTGCGGGTCTTCGATCAGCGACAGATGGTCGGGCAGGATGGCCTCGCCCAGCGCATGCCGCAGATAGGACGCACCGCGCGCAATGGCGTTGCCGTTCACCGCACCCAGCAGATGGCCGATCAGGGAGGATGCGACGCGTTCGTCGAACAGGACAGGATAGGTCCCGGTGGGCGGCTTGCGCGCTTCAAGCCGGGCAAGGGCGCGCTGTGCGGCGGTCTGGCCAATGTCGGCGGCATCCCGCAGATCCGATTGGAAGATGCGGTTGTCGCCATCGTAGTCTCGTTCCATGCCGCTGCCGCTGCCCGCGATGGCAACACAGGACAGCCCGCGGTTGGTGCGGCCAAAGCCGCCTTCGAAACCGTTTGTCGTGGCCAGAAAGATCTGCTGCCTGCTGTACCCGGCGCTGGCGGATTGCACCTGGCTGACGCCCTTGACGGCCAGTGCCGCGGCTTCGGTCGCGGCGGCATCCTCCTGCAGGGCCTCGGGCGAGGGTTCCTCTGCCGGATCGACCAGTTGCAGGGCTTCGGCGTCCCAATGCTGCGCAAGCTGCTCTGGCTCGGCCAGCCCGGCATAGGGGTCTTCGGGGGCCTCGCGGGCCATGGCAACCGCGCGGACCGCCATATCCTCAATCGTGCGTTCGGATGTGTCCGAGGCCGAAACCGTCGCGGATCGTTTCCCCACAAAAACACGCAGCCCGATGTCGGTGCCTTCTGCCCGCTCGGCCTGTTCCAGCATGCCGCCGCGCACGTCGACAGAGACCGAGGTCGCGCGGACGGCCTTTGCATCTGCCGCATCCGCGCCTGCCTTGCCCGCGGCAAGCAACAGGGATTTGGTCAGCGAATCGAGGGGCTGTGACATGAGGCAGGCTCCAATCGGGGTTGGCGCAGAGGTAATCGCCTATGGCCATAAGGGCAAGAGCAGCGCCCCGATTGGGCGCTCCGGGCAGGGGAATGGCCGGGTTGGCGGCCCTTGTTGTCCATGAATTGAACAAAGCTGCGCTTTGCCCCCGGGGCGACAGATGCCAGGCAAAGCCGACTTTGCGTCACATCGCGGCCCCGGCGCGTGGCGCGACGTCTGAAGGAAGCGGCAGGAGACAAGCGGTCAGTCGTGAGAATGCAGAGAATGGCGGGATCAGGTCCAACTTACGCTTTCAGGAATCCTGCTATCTGGGCATTTACTTCATCAGGGGCATCCTCCTGAACGATATGCGACGCATTGGGTATTATGCGATGGATCGCATTGGGCAGCCTGTCAGCCAAAGCATCATTCAACCGCCGAAAAACAACCGGGCTTGAGTTCCCGCTAAGCAACAGGACGGGCATCGTGACACGCGAGAGTGGTACGTTACGCAGATCGGGAAAGCCATGATATAAAGCCTGCGCTCTGTCCGGACCCCGATTGTCCCAGACCTGCTGGTAGCGCTCTTCTGAGAGGCCGTCAAAGGCCCGATCCCCCAAAACGCCCCGGCCAAAATGTGCAATGGCGGCTTTGTCGTCCCCCTTTCGAAATGCCTTTTCCGCTGGCCCAAATGTCCCTGCACCCAGTTTCGCGATCGCAAAGGCAAGTTTCGGGTTCGAAAGGAACAGCTTGAGCAATTGCAGCGGCTTTGGCGGGATTTCCAGATGAACGGTTACGCTCGGTGCTTCGATCAGAACCAGGCTTCGACACATCTCGGGGCGTTGCGTCGCCAGGACGAGCGCAATCAGCCCGCCCCACGAATGCGCCACAATATGGGTTGGGGCCGTCCCAAGGTGGTCGATCAGCGCGGCCAGATCGTCCACATGGGTTTGGAACGTATCCGGCTGGTCTGGCGGAATGGGGGCGTTCGGTGCGTGAAACCGGCGACTATAGCAGAGAACCCGGAAATCCCTCGACAATGCGGACATCTGACCGGTCCAGCTTCGGAGGTCCGATACACCACCGTGGACAAGCGTGACAGGGTCGCCGCGACCTTGTTGGAATGTGGCGAGGCTGGTTCCGTTCACCTCGATCATGGTGGTGTCATTGAGGTCAAGCATGCAGGACAATAGCATATGTGCCTGAACTTTCCGAACGGCAACTTCGTCTGCCAGCAGGAACTTGCGCGCCCTGCGTCGAAGGTCCGCTCTCTGTCGGAAATACTTGGCAGTTGGGTCAGGATTGCCTGGCACGGCCTCCTGACAGGATTCAGAAAATTCGCCGGCAAGAGCCAGAATTGCGCGGCATGCGCCGCCCCGGGGCGCATAGCAAATAAAAAGAGGCGCGGACAGCGCCGCGCCTCTTCGTCCATGCGATGCGCGCAGCTTACTTGATACGCTGCCCATTGGCCAAGACCTGGCCATCTTCGGTGAATTCGATCTTCGAACTCAGGGTATCTGGTTCGGTGCCGGGCACTGCAAAGAGGCCCATCATCATCCGCGCGCCCATCGCCTGTTCTTCCGGCAGCATGCCCATCCCGACCAGCTTGTCCAACAGGCCGTTGCCGCCGACAAGCGACAGGTCAACGGCGCCCACAGGCTTCGGCATGCCGGGGAATGTGGTCTGATCCGTGTTGTCGAAGGTCACGTCGCCCTGACCTTCGAGACGCGCACCGGCGGCATCCACCACCAGCGTGTTCACCGTCAGCGCGTTGACCTCGCCCGGAGGGCCCGCAAGGTTTGCCGCGGCTTCCGGATCCATGTAGTTGACCAGCAGCTTGGCCTGACCGCTCAGATCCAGTTCGATGGTTGCCGGGTCACGCGGCAATTGGCCGGTGGGGTCGAAGATGCCCCAGATCATGTCGGACATGACGAAATCGCCCAGCGTGATCCCAAAGGCAAAATCCTGCGGGTCGTCGGATTTGACCACGGGCGCTTGCAGCTTGAAACCGGAACGCGCCATGCTCAGGTCGATCGGGAACGGCAGATCGGCCACCTTGATGTTCATCTTGGTGTCTTTCTGGGACCCGGCATAGGCAATGCCGCCCGGGCCCATCTCAACGCTCAGATCGCCGCCCTGCGAGGATGTGGTGGCGGCGAAATCGCCTTCGGTTTCATCCTGGAAATTGATGTCGGTGTTGCCGGCGCCATAGGTGATGGAGCCCGACATATCAAAGCCCGCCGCGATCATTGCCGCCATATCTGCCGCATTCAGGTTGTCGAGCGGGATCAGCCCACCCCCCTCAAGGGTCAGTTCGGACATGCTGCCGACCATGGCAAGCTGGCCGGTCTGTTCGGGGTTGTGCACAAACAGGTCATAGCTGACGCTGCCGATCTGGCCGGTCTGCTCATAGCTGCGCATGTCGCCGATGGCCATTGTTGTCCGGCTGGTGAAGTCGGTCGCAACGACGTCGATCTTGGCGTTTTCTTCGCCATAGCTTTTGTCATCCACCATCAGCTCGGTCAGCTTCAGGCCGATGGTGCCCGCATCATAGGCATAGGTCATGTTCTCGGGCGTCCCGCTGACCGTCATGCTGTGGTCGGACTGGGTGTAGTCCAGGTTCATGGTAAAGCCGGGGTCGGTATCGGTGCCGGTGGCGGAAATTGTCATGGGCAATCTGTCCGGCATCACGATTGCCACCGATCCATCGCCATTCGCGATGAATTCGAAGGTGCCCATGGTCATGGTGACAGCAGCGCCCTCATCCGGCATCGGCATGTCCAGGGTCAGATCGCTGACAGTCAGGTTGCCACCTGCCTCAGTTTCAGAGGCGCTGATGCCGTAGCCCATCCCCTCCATATACTGGCGCCAGTCACCCCAGACCTGTGACGGGGTCAGATCGGCCCAGGCGGCAGAAGACAACAGCATCGCGGGCAACGCGAGGCCAATGGAAGCGGAGTTCAGACGAAACATGGGAAAATCCTTATCGCAAATGTGGCCAGAGCCTCTGACAAAGGGCGCGAAGGGTCAAGTACCGTGCAGGGGTGGACCATCGCATTTCACAGCTTTACCACAGGGCAACGACCCTATGCAAAACATCCCCCGATCAAAGGAGCGATCCAATGGATATGACCGGCAAGACAGTTATGATCACAGGTGCGAGCCGTGGCATCGGCGCCGAAACTGCGCGGATTTTCGCCCAGGCAGGGGCAAATGTCGTCTTGCTGGCGCGTTCTCAGGACGCGCTGAGCGATCTGGTCGGGGAAATCGGCGACAAGGCGATTGCGATTCCCTGCAACGTGGCGCGCTATGGTGAAATGTCTTCGGCGGTCGCCACCGCCCAAAGCGCATTCGGCAGTCTGGACGTGCTGATCAACAATGCCGGCGTGATCGAGCCGATTTCCCGCCTCGCCGACGCCGATCCTGCCGGTTGGGGTCAGGTGATCGACATCAACCTCAAGGGCGTGTTCAACGGCATCCATGCGGTGCTGCCTGCGATGCGCGAAGCGGGCGGCGGGTCGATCCTGACAATTTCTTCCGGTGCCGCCCATGGCGCGATCGAAGGCTGGAGCCACTATTGCGCCTCCAAGGCGGCGGTCAACATGCTGAACCGCTGCCTGGACAAGGAAGAGGCCGAACATGGCATCCGCGCCATTGGCCTGTCGCCCGGCACTGTCGCCACCCAGATGCAGCGCGAGATCAAGGCCTCCGGCATCAACCCGGTCAGCAAGCTGGCCTGGGAAGATCACATTCCCGCCGACTGGCCCGCACGCTGCCTGTTGTGGATGTGCAGCGCGGAGGCGGACCGGTTCAAGGGAGACGAAATTTCCCTGCGCGACGAGGACATCCGCCGCGCCGTCGGCCTGATATGATCCTCTGCGACCGCGCAGACGGTATCTGGACCGTCACCATCAACCGCCCGGACAAGGCCAATTCGCTGACCCATGCCATGCTCAGCGACCTGGCAGAGATGATGGAGGCGGCAACAGAGGCAAGGGCGGTGATCCTGACCGGCACGGGCCGTGTTTTCAGCGCCGGTGCCGATCTTGAGTCTGCCCGCGCGGGGCTGGCCACCTCCGATGTCTGGGAACGGCTGTCCGGGGCGGTTGCCTCCCTGCCGGGGCTGACCATCGCGGCGCTGAACGGCACCCTGGCGGGCGGTGCCATGGGCATGGCGCTGGCCTGCGACATCCGCATCGCCGTGCCGGAGGCCAGGTTTTTCTATCCGGTGATGAAGCTGGGGTTCCTGCCGCAGCCGTCCGACCCGCTGCGCATGGCGGCCCTCATCGGGCCTGCGCGCACCAAGCTGATCCTGATGGGCGGGCAAAAGATCACGGCCGAAGAAGCACTGTCCTTTGGCCTGATCGACCGGATCGTCGCGCCTGAGGAACTGTTGGAACATGCCCGCGCCCTGACCGCCGACACGGTTGCCGCCAAGCCCGAGATCGCAGCCGGGATCAAGCGGATGTGCCGCTCAGGCTAAGGACCCCTTTGCTGCACGCCGCTGCATCCGGACGGACCAATCCGGATGCGGCGGGTTCTGACCCTTTGCAATATCCTTGATCCTTTGCCGCCGTCCGGGCATGAGGATGGCGTATTTGCTTTTTGTTACAAGGGTCCGGTGATGGAGTTCGACCTTTCTGCGCAACCTGAAATCGTGCAGCAGACCTATGGCTATGCCGTGCAGGGCTGGGAGCTGGCGCTCAGCTGGTTGCTGAGCCCGGCGGCCTGGTCCCAATTCGCATTGCTTGTGGTCGCATCGCTGCTTGCGGTGCTGATTTCGACGCGGATGAAACCTGCATTGCAGCGGCTGATAGAACCTGACGACAGAGCCGGTGTCTTCGCCACGCCGCGCCGGTTTGTCCTGCGCTTTCTGCCGTTGCTCTCTCCGCTGCTGGCCTATGCCCTGACGGGCATCGGGGAAAGCATCGTCAGGTCCCTGTTCGATTCCGGCGCCGTCATCGCCTTTGGCAAGCGGGTGTTCCTCTTCCTGGCCGCGCGGGCGCTGGTCCGCGACATGATCACCGATCCGCTGCTCAAGACCATGGGCCGCTTTATCCTGCTTCCGATCATGGCGATTTATGCCGTGGGGCTGCTGGATGTCGTGAACACGGCGCTGACCGAAACCATCGTGGGCGTGGGCAACATCCGCTTTTCGCTGATCACCGTCGTGCGCGGGGTCATCGCCGGGACCTTCCTGTTCTGGCTGGGGCAATGGTCGAACACCCAGACCACGCAGATCATCGCCCAGAAAGAAGAGATGCGCCCGTCGATCCGGCAGTTGCTGATCAAGACGGTCGAATTCACCATCTTTGCCGTGGCCTTCCTGCTGCTGATGAACATCATGGGCATCAATCTGGGGGCCCTTGCCGTTCTGGGCGGCGCCATCGGTGTGGGGCTGGGGTTCGGCCTGCAAAAGATCGCGTCGAATTTCATTTCTGGCGTGATCCTGCTGGTCGAGGGGCAGGCAACGGTCGGTGATTTCGTGGAACTCGACGGCGGCGAAGCGGGCACTATCGTCAAGATGATGGCCCGGGCCACGATTCTGGAAACCTTCGATGGCCGCTGGATCGTGGTGCCGAACGAAGATTTCATCACCACCCGTGTGGCGAATTACTCCGATTCCGGGTCGGCCAACCGATACGAGGCGGCATTCTCTGTCAGCTATGACACCGACATCAACAAGGTGCCGGCCCTTGTGGAGGCCGCAGTGGCCACGCATCCGGAGGTGCTTGATGAACCCTATCCGCCCGATTGCGAGCTGCGCGGGTTCGGTGACAGCGGTGTGGATTTCGCGGTGGAGTTCTGGGTCAACGGGCTGGACGACGGGCCGAACAAATACACCTCCGACGTCCTGTTCCTGATCTGGAACGCGCTCAAGGACGCGAAGATCGAGATTCCCTATCCCCAGCGCGTGGTCGAGATCAAAGGCGGTTTGCCCAAGGCAGAGGCATGAGCCGCGCTGTGGTGATCGGGGCAGGCCCGGCTGGCCTGATGGCGGCAGAGATGCTGGGACGTGCCGGTCTTGCGGTCACGCTCTGCGATGCCAAGCCATCGGTGGGCCGCAAGTTCCTGATGGCCGGCAAATCCGGCCTGAACCTGACAAAGGACGAGCCGTTCACACCCTTCATGGAAGCCTATGCCGAGGCACGAGCCCCATTGTCCCCGATCATCGCGGCATTTGACGCCAGCGCCGTGCAGGCATGGGCGCGCGGGCTGGGCCAGGAGGTGTTCTCCGGATCGACAGGCCGGGTCTTTCCGACGGCGATGAAGGCCTCGCCATTGCTCAGAGCCTGGCTGGAACGCCTTGCCGGGCTTGGCGTGCAGACCCGCACCCGGTGGCACTGGCAGGGCTGGCAGGGCGAGGCACTGGCATTCGACACGCCCGGGGGTGTCGAGACGCTGCAGGCAGATGTGACCGTGCTGGCCCTCGGAGGCGCAAGCTGGCCCCGGCTGGGCGCGACCGGCGCATGGGCCGACATATTGCGTGCCCGTGGTGTCGATCTGGCGGGTTTTGCCCCTGCGAATGCCGGCGTGGCGGTGGATTGGTCTGACCACATGGCCAAGCACTTCGGCGCGCCGCTCAAAGGCGGGGCATGGTCCGCCGGCCCCTATCAATCGCGGGGCGAGGCGAGCCTGTCGGCGCGTGGGCTGGAGGGCGGCGGGATCTATTCGGTCTCCCGCGGGGTCCGTGAAGGCCATGATCTGTTGCTTGACCTGTTGCCGGATCTCTCCGTGCCGGAGATCACGACACGCCTGGCAAAGCCGCGCGGCAAGGCCAGCCTGGCCAACCATCTGCGGAAGGTGTTGAAGCTGACACCGGCGCAGATCGCGCTGATACAGGAAATGGCGCGGCCCCTGCCCGATGGCCTGCGGGCCACGGCGCGGGTGTTGAAGGCGCTACCGATAAGCCACGCCGGGCTGCGCCCGATGGCGGAGGCCATCTCGACCGCCGGGGGCGTCCGCTTTGGCGCGCTGGATGACAATCTGATGCTGCGCGCGGTGCCGGGTGTCTTTGTGGCAGGGGAAATGCTGGATTGGGAGGCGCCGACAGGGGGCTATCTGATCAATGCCTGCCTTGCGACCGGGCGCTGGGCCGGGCAGCAGGCCGCAACCTGGGCCGGGGTCTGATCCGGGGTTCTTGCCACCCGACAACAGGTTCTTCCGGTTATCGAGCTGCTTGTCCGCAACGCGATGGAACGCCTTTGCGATGGAACAGGTTTAACGTCCCGTAAATGAAGACATGTCATTTTTGACATGTCTTCATTTGCAGGTGTGACTGCCGTCGGTGTGAATACCGAAAGCGTGAATGCACCTTGAAGGGCCGAAGCCTTCCACATCCGAAACGCCAGATCTTACCCCGCACCCTTTTCCTGCGCGGCCTTGAACGCGGGCCGGTCCCGCATCCGGGCGGCCCAGGCGCCCAGCTTGTCATTCAGACGCGGAAACTTCGCACCGATCGACCAGTTCACGCAGTGACAGGCCAGGATATCCGCATGGGTCATCTGGTCCCCCATCAGGAACGGCCCTTCCAGCCGCTCCGCCAGCACATCGGCCGAGCGCAACAGCTCCGCCTTCAGGCTGTCCTTGATCTCGGGCACCCGGCGGTCTTCGGGGAAAACGAAACTGTGTTTGGCGGCCGCCCAGAGAATCGCGTCGAATTCATCGACCAGCCAGAATGTCATCGCATCCTGCCGCGCCCGGGCAGGGGTGCCTGCCGGGGCCGTCAGCTTGCCATGTTTGTCGCCGAGGTAGGTCATGATCGCCACGGAATCGGTCAGGATCTCATCGCCGTCGACAAAGGCCGGAATCTTGCCCAGCGGATTGTATTTCAACGCTTCTTCGGACCGCGGCCCGGCATCCACCTGTTGGTAGACTTCGCCCAGTTCTTCCAGCATCCACATCACCCGGAAAGCGCGGGATCTGGTCGCACCAATCACCTTGTACATCGTTGTTCCTTTCAGCGTTGAGCGCCCAGCATCGCGAGGCGGATAAAGGCGCGTTCGACCAGTGCCAGCGCGGGCGCGGTCTGCGCTGCCGAGCGCAGGGTCAGGTCGGTATCGGTCAGAACCGTCAGCGCGGTTTCCAGCTTTGCCGCACCCCAGGCCTTGGCCTGCCGCATGGCGCGGTCCCGGTCGCGCACCCCATAGACGGGCGCGCCGGGGGATGCCGCAATGCGGTAAAGCGTGCGGAAATGGCGGATCGCCATGATGGTCAGCGTCACCGGGTTCACGCCCTGTCCCTGCAACTTGCTCATCACCGGCCCGATGTCGCCCGCGCGGGCCTCGGCCACCACATGCAGGATGTCATCCACATCCGCCTCGGTCGATGTCGGTGCGCAGGCTGCAACATCCTGCCCGGTCAGGGCGCTTGGGTCATTCAGCTTGTAAAGCGACAGCTTTTCCAGGGTCTGACGGAAATCGCCGGGATCAAGCGTGCGGGCCAGTTCGCTCAGCGCGCCCATGGCATCGGGTTCGGGGCGCAGCCCGGCCTCTGCCAGCAGCCGCTCGATCTCCGCCCGGTCTGGCGGGGTGTCATAGATCGCCACCGCATAGGCATTCGGGTGGCTCTCAAAGGCTTTGCGCACCTTCGAGGTCTTCTTCAGGTCGCCCCCGGACACGACAATCTGCGCATCGCCGGGCTGCCAGTCTCCCAGCGCATCCAGCAGCGGCTTGGCGATATTGTCGTTCGCGTCCTCGACAAAGGCCGCACGCGGTCCGGGAAAGAACCCCACCGCCTTGATCGCATCCAGCAACATCGCGGGATCGCGGCGCAACTCGGCTGCAGGGATTCGCGTCAGGCGCATTTCCTCTTCCGCATCGGGACCCAGCAGGGATTTCAGGAATTCCTGCCGTTTCAGCGCGACGCGCATCGCATCGCTGCCAAAGATCAGCAGGCCGGTCTTGCCCGCGTCCGGCTTGGCGAAATAGCTGTTGGCCTCGCGCGGGGACAGTTTCATGCGGGGATCTGCGCGGCGTAAAGCCTTGCGATGATCTGCTCGGCCAGGATGCGCATCAGGCGTTCCTGTGCATCCTGCGCGCTGGCCAGGGTTGCAACGGTTGTGCCGGTGGCGGAATAGCCGGTGAAATTCTCGACGGTGCCGGAGGTCACGATCTGGCCTGTGGTCAGATCCCGCAGGGCGAAATCCACCGCACCCAGCAGGTTGAACCGGGTGATGTTGCCCGCCGAATCGATGGCCAGCCCCTCTTCGGTCGTGGCAATCTTGACCGCCAGGCCAAAGCTTGCGGCGCTGGTACGGCCCAGCCGTTCCTCGATCTCTCGGGTCAGCAGATAGCCGTTGCGGTCATCCGGCTCATCCACCAGCACGCGGTTGCGCAAGGCGCTGCCGCTGCCGCCGGGTCCATAGACCGGCTCGAACCCGCAGGCGGCCAGCGCCAGCGGGGCAAGCAAAACGGTACGGCGGTCAAGCAACGACATTCACGATCCGTCCGGGCACAACGATGACCTTCTTCGGGGTGGCCCCATCCAGGGTTCTGATCACAGCTTCATGGGCCAGCGCGATCTTTTCAACCTCTTCTTTCGGCATATCGGCGGGCACCTGTATTTCCGCACGCCGTTTGCCGTTGATCTGGATCGGCAGGGTGACGGTATCGTCAACCAGCATTGCCGCGTCAGCCTTCGGCCAGGGGGCGGTGGCAATCAGGCCTTCGCCGTTCTGCCTGGCCCAGATGTCCTCGGCCAGATGCGGCGTCATCGGGGCCATCAGCTGCGCCAGCGTCATGATCGCTGCGCGCTGGGCGCTCTGGCCCGCCTTGGATTTCTGCAAGGTTGCCGTGAAGGCGTAGAGTTTCGCAATCGCCGCATTGAAGCCGAAACTTTCGACACCCATGGTCACGTCATGGATGGTCTTGTGCATGGCGCGCAGCAGATCCTCGTCACCCTCTCCTCCGGAACCGGCATCCATCGCCGCGATCCGGTCGCTGATGTTCCAGACCCGCGACAGGTGCTTGAACGCCGCTTCGGCACCCGAGGCTGTCCATTCCACGTCCCGCTCGGGAGGGGAATCGCTCAGCACGAACCAGCGGGCCGTATCCGCGCCATAGTTCGAGATGATGTGCAGCGGGTCCACCACGTTCTTCTTGGACTTCGACATCTTGGCCGAGGGTATGATCTCGACCTCGGTGCCATCCGCGAGCCTGCCGTCGGTGACATCCTCGGGCAGGTGATAGACAGGACGGCCCCTGTCGTCGCGGGTCTGATAGATCTCATGTGTCACCATGCCTTGGGTGAACAGCGCGTCAAAGGGTTCGATGGCGCTTTCCGGCAGGTGTCCGGTGATCTGCATCGCGCGGGCAAAGAAACGTGAATAGAGCAGGTGCAGGATCGCATGTTCGATGCCGCCGATATACTGGTCCACGTTCATCCAGTATTTGGCATCTTCCATGTTTGTCGGCGTTTCGGCGCGGGGCGCGGTGAAACGGGCGAAATACCAGGAGGAATCGACAAATGTGTCCATCGTGTCGGTTTCGCGCCTCGCCACCGCGCCACAGGACGGGCAGGCACAGTCGCGCCAGGTCGGGTGCCGGTCCAGCGGATTGCCGGGCGTGTCGAAATCCACATCATAGGGCAGCTCGATCGGCAGGTTCTCTTTCTTTTCCGGGACCACGCCGCAGTTGTTGCAATGCACCACCGGGATCGGGCAGCCCCAATACCGCTGGCGGCTGAGGCCCCAGTCGCGCAGGCGGAACTTGGTCACGCCGTGGCCCACGCCATTGTCCTCGCAAAAGCGAATCGCGGCGTCGATGGCATCGTGGCCAGTCTGCCACTGCTCCCCCGCGAATCCCCGGTTGTAAAAGACCTTTTCGTCCTTGGCGGGCACAAAGGCCTCTTCGAGGTCTTCGGGCGCCTCCTCCGACGGCAGAAAGGTCGAAATGATCGGCAGCTTGTATTTGGTCGCAAATTCGAAATCGCGCTGGTCATGGGCCGGGCAGCCGAAAATGGCCCCGGTGCCGTAATCCATCAGGATGAAGTTCGCGATATAGACCGGCAGGTCATGCGCCGTGTCAAACGGGTGGCGCACCCGGATACCGGTATCCAGGCCCAGCTTCTCGGCGGTTTCGATGGCTTCTTCGGTTGTGCCGCCCTTTCGGCACTCTGCGCAGAAGGCCGCGACATCGGCATTGTCCCGCTCCAGCGCCTTGGCAAGCGGGTGATCGGGCGAGATGCCGACAAAGGAGGCGCCCATCAGCGTATCGGGGCGCGTGGTATAGACCTCGATCCGGTCATAGCCGTCCGGCGCGTCAATGGTGGAGAAAGCGAATTGCAGCCCACGCGATTTGCCGATCCAGTTGGCCTGCATCAGCTTGACCTTGGCGGGCCAGTTATCCAACCCGTCGAGCGCCTCCAGAAGTTCTTCCGAATGATCCGATATCTTGAAGAACCATTGCGTCAGCTCGCGCCGCTCCACCAGCGCACCAGATCGCCAGCCGCGCCCTGCCTCGACCTGTTCGTTGGCCAGCACGGTCATGTCGACCGGGTCCCAGTTCACCACGGCGTTCTTGCGATAGACAAGGCCTGCATTGAGGAAATCGAGGAACAGCGCCTGCTGCTGACCATAGTATTCCGGGTCGCAGGTGGCGAATTCACGGGACCAGTCGATCGACAGGCCCAGCGGTTTCATCTGGCCGCGCATGTCGTCGATGTTGCCATAGGTCCAGTCCTTGGGATGGCCGCCGATGGCCATGGCGGCGTTTTCCGCAGGCATCCCGAAGGCGTCCCAGCCCATCGGGTGCAGCACGTTATGCCCGGTGGCGATCTTGTAGCGCGCGATCACGTCGCCCATCGTGTAGTTGCGCACATGTCCCATGTGGATGCGGCCCGAGGGGTAGGGGAACATCTCCAGCACATAATACTTGGGCCTGGAGACATCGCGGACGGCGCGGAAAATGCCATCCTTTTCCCAGGCAGATTGCCAGCGGGCTTCGATTTCGGCGGGTGTATAACGGATCATGGCCTGTGCCTTCGTTCAAACGGATTGCGCCGGGCCGTTCATGTCACTGGGCCCGGCGCATAAGAAGTTGTGGATTGTGTTCGGGATCAGAATTTGTTGTCGGCGAGTCGCATCTCACGGGCGCGGGACAGAATGGCGTCCTCCACCGCGCGGGTGGTGGCCGTGTTCACGGTGCGTCCGCCCTGGGTTTGCAGCGCCAGGTTCAGCGACCGCGCATCAAGCGCCGGATCGTCGATCAGAACCGTCGCGCGATAGGCAGAGCCGCCGCCCGGCGGAATGCCATAGCCTGTCACGATCACGCCTGTGAACGGGTCGATGGATTGAACGGGCAGGAAATTGAGAACCTCAAGCGAAGCTGACCAGAGGTATTTGTTCACCGAAACATTCGTGCCGGTGTTCTTGCGGTTGAAGATCGACCAGATCGTATTGTCCGGATCGGTCTCGATCACGTTGGGGTTGTTGGTGTTGCTATAGGTCGCGGCACGCGGTGTCGCTTCCCGCCCCAGGCCACAAGCGCCGAGACTCGCAACAATAAGAAGTGCCACTGCGCCTTTGCAAACGGTCCTGTACGCCATTTCAGCTTTCCTTTGCCTGTTTGGACAATGGTCTATCCAAGTGCTGCACCATCGGCAAGGCATATGTCTGCAGCGATTCCCCTGTTGAATATGGGCTTTGTGCTCCTGGACACCCCTGAAAAGGGAGGGGCAGAGATAAAACTGTGGCAAAGCTGCACCATTGGCAGCGACATTGCCCCGGAGCGTTTCAGGCTTCTTGCAAGGAGGGGGGGGTTGGGTGCAAACACCCTTCATACCCTTTCCGGATTCCCCGGTCTGGGCATATGAATTCAAACCGAGGGAAAACTCATGAAAAAAGTTCTCTTCGCTACAACAGCCCTGGTCGCGACCGCCGGCGTTGCAGCAGCAGACGTTACATTTGGTGGTTACGGCCGCTTTGGTCTTCTGTACACCGACAACGGCGTTACAGACACAACAAACATCACAAGCCGTTTGCGTTTGATCGTGAATGCAACTGCTGAATCCGACGCTGGCGTCGTCTTCGGTGGTACAATTCACTTCGAATCCGAAGAGCGTGATGCGGCTGTCGGCACTCTGCCGGGCTTCAACGGCGCACGCTTCTTCGCCCGTTCCGGCGGCTTCGAAGTTGGTGTTGGTAACATCTACGGCGCGCTGGAGTTCATGCCTGGTCAGTACCCCATCGACTTGGGTTTGACCGGTCACTCCTATGACTACGTTGCCTACAACTTCCGTGGCGATGCTTACCAGAACGGCCAAGGCCTGGGTAGCTCGGGCTCCAACGGTATCGAAGTTCTGTACTCTGCTGGTGATCTGGCGGTCCACGTGTCCGCAACCAACCCTGCCGGTGCAAACAACGAGCGTATCGCGGGTCACATCGCATACACATGGAACGGCTGGACATTCGCTCTGGGTGCTCAGGACTCCGACTTCGTTGGCGACACTGAGTGGACAGCCACTGTTGGCGGTTCCTTCGGCCCGGCCGACGTGACACTGGCCTTCGCCGACAACGGCGTTGCTGGCGACCACTGGGTTCTGGCAGGTCGCTTTGATGTTGGCGCAGCCACAAACATCGAAGCCTACGTTGCAGATGCTGACTACTTCGCCCAAACATCCTACGGTGTTGACTTCAACCACGACATGGGTGGCGGCACATCGCTGCGCGGCGGTATCTCCAACAACAACGCCGACGTGACCATCGTTGACTTCGGTGTGCGCTTCAACTTCTAAGTTGAGCTCATACACGTGAGTTTGGGGCAGGCCTTCGGGTCTGCCCCTTTTCATTTCTGCCCCCGTGTTGTTCTGTGCGCCTCAAGGCAGCAAGGGGAACATCATGGGTCTGACAGATATCACCACCAGATTGACCAGGGCAGAAGCGGATGCCGGGCGCAAAGCCGGTTCCGTCACCCTGATTGCCGTCAGCAAGGTGCAGCCGGACGCGCGGGTGCGCCATGTGCTTGAACAGGGCCACCGCTGTTTCGGTGAAAACAAGGTGCAGGAGGCGGCGGGCAAATGGCCCGGTTTCCGCACTGATTTTCCCGGCGTCGATCTGCACCTGATCGGGCCCCTGCAATCCAACAAGGCACGGCAGGCAATCAACCTGTTTGACGCCATCCATTCCCTGGACCGGCCGAAACTGGCCAAGGCCCTGGCCCGGCTGGCCCAGGAAGAGGGGAAATGCCCCGATCTGTTCATCCAGGTGAACACCGGCGAAGAGCCGCAAAAGGCAGGCGTCCTGCCCGGCGATGCAGATGCCTTTGTCAAGGAATGCCGGGATCTCGATCTGCCGGTGCGGGGCCTGATGTGCATCCCCCCGGTGGATGAAGAACCATCGCTGCATTTCGCGCTGCTGGCAAAGATCGCCGCGCGCAACGGCTTGCAAGGGCTTTCCATGGGCATGAGCAGCGATTTCGAACGCGCCGTGGCCCTGGGCGCCACCCATGTCCGCGTCGGCTCGGCCATCTTCGGAGAAAGAGTGCCGGGATAAGGCCCGAAACCCGGCTCTATAGCGGCTGACGAAATACTTGAAGCATCATGCATCACGTAACGCGTTGAAATCTCTGATTTCAGGCAGCGTTACGGGATTCAGGTTTTTCGCATGACGATCTAGGTCACGATCAACCGTGTATGCTGCCGGATCATCGGGGCAATGGCATGCAGATCGGCCCGCCGCAGGCCGATACAGCCCTCCGTCGGATAACCGGGCCTGCGCCACTGGTGGATAAAGATGGCTGAACCGCGCCCCGCAACCGCATCGGGCCAGTTCCAGCTGGTCAGGATCACCAGATCATAGAGCGGGTCCGCGCGGCTCAGCACCTCGTGGCTGTGCGGATAGGGCGCACGCACCATCCTGTTGTAATCCTTGGCCGCCGGATCGTCTGACCACAGGTCCCGCGGCCCGATCGGCACCGCCCAGTTCACCGGGCAGGCCAACCTGTCGGGCCGATACAGCATCCCGACAATACGGTGGGTCCCTTTTGGGGTAGCGCCATCGCCCTCGCGCTTGTGGCCGGTCAGTCCGCCCCTGCCGATGCTGCATGGGTAAAGCCGCCCCTGAAACCGCAGGCCAACAGGGGTCAGGACCATGTCATCGCGGGTCATCAGCGCGGAGGCAGATCGTCGAAACAGGGCTTGCCTTCGGCCACCACATGGAAGGGCTGCGCGTCTTTCATGAAGATCGCAAATTCCGCATCACCAAAGTCTTCCGCCGGATTGTCCAATGTCCCCGCCTTGAGCACCAGGTAATCCCGGCCCGGAATCCGCGTCAGGATATGCGTCCCGCAGGTGCCGCAGAACTGCCGTGTGCGCGCGCCTTCAAGGTCGTCGCGGGTGAATTCGGCGGGTGTCCCGCTGGTAAAGGCAAAGCCCTCAAGCGGCACTGCCATCGCGAAATTCGGCCCCCCGCCCGAGATATACTGACATTCCCTGCAATGACATTGCAGCTTCCACACCGGAACGGCTGTCACCTCGTAATGCAGCGCCCCGCAATAGCATCGGCCTTTCATGGCTGTCCTTTCCCTAAAGAAGATGCCCGGACTTTGCAGCCTTGGTCGCCAGATAACCAGCGTTATGGCGGTTTTCGCCAACCTTCAGCGGCACCCGTTCGTCCACGTCGATGCCTGAGGCTTCCATCATTTCGACCTTGCGGGGGTTGTTGGTCAGCAATCGCACCGCGGAAAAGCCCATGGACCTCAGAATATCCGCGCCCAGCCGAAAATCGCGCTCGTCGTCCTCGAACCCCAGCCGGTGATTCGCCTCGACAGTGTCAAACCCCTGATCCTGCAGGGAATAGGCCCGCATCTTGTTGGCCAGCCCGATGCCGCGTCCTTCCTGATTGAGATAGAGCAATATCCCCGTCCCCTCGGCCCCCATCTGCGCCAACGCAGCACGCAGCTGCGGGCCGCAGTCGCATTTCAGACTGCCCATCAGGTCACCGGTGAAACAGGCGGAATGCAACCGCGCGAGAACCGGTTTGGTTCGGTCGGGGCGTCCGATCTCGATGGCATAATGCTCCTCGCCGCCATCCTCGGGGCGAAAGATATGCAACCGGCCCGCCTCTGATACTTCCATCGGCAGGCGCGCATTGACGACCGGATGCAAGGGGCTGCGTTCGGCCAGCGCGGGCGTCACGGCGGCAAGATCAAGCGCCGTCAGGGAATGCCGTGCGGCAAACGCCCTGGCATCAGGCAGCGGCAGGATCAGGGCAGCGGGCAGAAGGCGCGCCGTCTTGCACAATTGCAGCGCGGCGCGATGGGCGGCCACATCACCGCCCCGTGCGCATTGCAGCGGGCCTTTCATCGGCGCGCGCAGATCGTCAGCAGGATCGGCCAGATTTTGCACCCAGACCGGCGTGGCGTCTTCCGGCAGAAGCACACGCGCCAGGTCCCCGTCATAGGCCCGCGCCTTGAGGGTCTGGGCCCGCCGCGCGGTAATCGCAAGAACCGGCTCTCCCCCCAGTGCCAGCACATCGGCCAGCCGCTGCGCGGTCAGGGTTTCGGCCGCCAGTACCAGAACAGGCTCTGCACCTTGCAGAACAATCGGGATACCCATGCGTAAATCCGCCCGCGCGCGGGCCAATTGCTCGATAATGTCAGGGGCCAGGGCCATATTGTGTTACAACTCCGTAAGGCGATTGAAACTTAACTATGCCACATGGCCCGGAATTGAAACATTGCGGCGCTCTGCCACACGAGGCCGTGAAGCCAGCATCCCAAACCTTGTCGAACTCGTGTGCAAGGCACACCTGTAACAAAATAGTGTGGAGGTTAGAAATGGCCCAGCTCAAGAAAATCCTTCTCGTCGACGATGACGAGGACCTGCGCGAGGCGCTGAGTGAACAGTTGATCATGACCGAAGACTTTGACGTCTTCGAAGCAGGCAACGGCGCCGATGCAATGGCCCGCGCGAGGGAGGCGATCTACGATCTGGTCATCCTCGATGTCGGCCTGCCCGATACGGATGGCCGCGAACTCTGCCGGCTGATGCGCAAACAGGGTGTGAAAAGCCCGATCATGATGCTGACCGGGCACGATGGCGACGCAGATACCATCCTGGGTCTGGATGCCGGCGCCAACGATTATGTCGCGAAACCCTTCAAGTTTCCGGTCCTGCTGGCCCGCATCCGCGCGCAGCTGCGCCAGCACGAACAATCCGAAGATGCGGTGTTCCAGCTTGGCCCCTATACCTTCCGACCGGCGATGAAGATGCTGGTGACCGAAGACGACAAAAAGGTCCGCCTGACGGAAAAGGAAACCAACATCCTGAAGTTTCTCTACCGCTCGAACGATGGCGTTGTCCCGCGGGATGTCCTGCTGCACGAGGTCTGGGGCTATAATGCGGGCGTGACCACCCACACGCTGGAAACCCATATTTACCGCCTGCGCCAGAAAATTGAACCAGATCCGTCAAATGCGCGCCTTCTTGTTACCGAATCCGGCGGGTACAGATTAATGAGCTGACCGCCGGAACCAAATCGGGATTTTGCGGTTACCCCTTGCGAGAGGCGGGGTTTTCATGACCCGCCCCTCGGTTTGAACCCCGAAGTTTGTGCCCGGGAATTGGCACATACCTCCCTGTTGGACTTGGCCGGGCTCCGTGCCCGGCCATTTTTTTGCGATCAGCCACCGCAGGCGAATATGTCCGCCCGGGGGCCTTGATCCGGTGGCGCTCCCTCGGCCAAGCGGTTAACCTGCCCCTGGTCACTGACGGAGAACCCCATGCCATTTACCCTTGCCACCTGGAACATCAATTCGGTTCGTCTGAGAGAGGGCCTTGTCCTGAAGATGCTGGCCGAGCACGGGCCGGACGTCCTGTGTCTGCAGGAATGCAAGAGCCCGGTCGACCAGATACCGACAGGGGCCTTCATACAGGCAGGCTATACCCACATGGTCGCGCGCGGGCAAAAGGGTTACAACGGCGTTGCCATCCTGTCCAAATTGCCGCTGCAAGATGCCGGGGACCGGGATTTCGCCGCCCTGGGCCATGCCCGCCACGTCGCCGCGCGGCTGGAAAACGGCACGACCATTCACAACTTCTACGTGCCTGCCGGCGGTGACAAACCCGACCGGACCATCAACGAAAAATTCGGCCAGAAACTGGATTACCTCGCGGAAATGCGGGACTGGTTTCATGGCGAAAAGCCGCAAAAGGCCATTCTCGTGGGCGACCTGAACATCGCCCCCCGCGAGGATGACGTATGGGATCACAAGAAACTCCTGAAGGTGGTCAGCCACACCCCGGTCGAAGTCGAGGCCCTGGGCGCCACCCAGGATGCGGGCGGCTGGGTGGACATCACCCGCCAGGACATTCCACAGGGCAATCTCTACAGCTGGTGGTCCTACCGCTCCCCCGATTGGGATGCAGCAGACAAGGGCCGCCGCCTCGATCATGTCTGGGCCACACCGGATATTTCCAGCGCCGCCCATTCCAGCCACATCCAGCGCGCCGTTCGGGGATGGGAGCAGCCCAGCGACCATGCCCCGGTTTTTGCCACCTTTGACCTTTGATTCGCGCGCCCAAGCGCTCATATAAGGTCAAATACTGCCACGCGAGGACAAGACCATGGAACTGAACCTGACCGCCAATGCCCCCGGTGCCGACCTGATCAAGGATGTCAGCGAAGCGACCTTCATGACCGACGTGGTCGAGGCCTCGCAGACAACTCCGGTGATCGTGGATTTCTGGGCCCCCTGGTGCGGCCCCTGCAAGACATTGGGCCCCCAGCTTGAGGCTGCGGTGACCGCCGCGAAAGGCGCGGTGAAGATGGCCAAGGTCAACGTGGACGAGGCGCAGATGATCGCGGGGCAGCTGCAGATCCAGTCGATCCCGACCGTCTATGCCTTTTTCAAGGGCCAGCCGATCGACGGTTTCCAGGGCGCCCTGCCGGAATCCGAGGTAAAGGCCTTTGTCGACAAGGTGATCAAGGCCGCCGGTGGCGCAGCGCCGGGTGATGCCCTGGCCGAAGCGGTGGAAGCGGCAGAAGAGATGCTGGCCGAAGGCGCGGCAACAGATGCGGCACAGACCTTTGCCGCCATCCTGGGCGAAGATCCGCAACATGCCGGTGCCTATGGCGGCATGGTCCGTGCCCATATCGCCATGGGGGAACTGGACCAGGCAGAGGCGCTGCTGAACGGTGCCCCGATCGAGATTTCCAAGGCCCCGGAACTGGAGGCCGCTTTTGCCCAGCTCGAACTGGCGCGGCAGGCGCAAAACGCAGGGCCGGTTGCCGAACTGACCGCAACAGTGGAAGCGGAACCCGACAACCATCAGGCAAGGTTCGACCTGGCCCAGGCGCTCTATGCCAAGGGCGACGCCGAACAGGCGGTCAGCCAGCTTCTCGATCTGTTCCGCCGCGACCGCGAATGGAACGACGGTGCCGCGAAAACCCAACTTTTCACCATCTTCGACGCGCTGAAACCCAATGATCCGGTGGTCCTGAACGGCCGCCGCAAGCTGAGCTCGATGATATTTGCCTGATCTTGCCCGCGCGCTAAGTGCTAGGCCATGAAAAAGCAAACAGAGCTGCCAGATACCATTGCGGTCTTTCCACTGGCCGGGGCCTTGCTTCTCCCCCGTTCGCGGCTGCCCCTGCACATCTTCGAGCCGCGCTATCTGCAGATGGTTGCCGACGCGTTGAAAACCGATGGCCGGCTGATCGGGATGATCCAGCCCAATCTGGTGCCGGGTCGCGAGGGGCCCGGTCTGCACAGCATCGGTTGCGCCGGGCGGATCACCCAGTTCTCCGAAACCGAGGATGGCCGCTATATGATCACGCTCAGCGGCGTCTCCCGCTTCCGCATCCTGCGCGAGGTCGAGGGTTTCTGCCCCTACCGCAGATGCGACGTGAAATGGGATGGCTTTGAACGCGACCTGGGCGGGGAAGAACAGGATACAAACTTCAGCCGCAAACCCCTCATGGAACTGCTGGGCCGCTACTTTGAAACCCGCGGCCTCTCAGCCGACTGGAACACGCTGAAAGAGGCGGAGGATGAATTGCTGATCAATTCACTTTCGATGATGCTCGACTTCGACGCAGAGGATAAACAGGCCCTGCTTGAGGCGCCGTCACTCCAGACCCGGCGCGAGACCCTGGTGACCCTGATCGAATACGCCATGCGCGGCGGCCATGACGAAGGATTGATGCAATGACCGACACCCCGACCTTTGACCGCCGCATGCTGGATGCCCTGATCTGTCCGCGCAACCAGACAACGCTGGAATATGATGCGGAAAATCAGGAACTGATCTCAAGAGCCGCCGGTCTGGCCTATCCGATCCGCAACGGCATCCCGATCATGCTGATCGACGAAGCCCGCAAGCTGAGCTGACCCGCCTTCAGATCAAAGCACCCGATTTACAGCGCCCAGATTACAGCGCCTTGCCCTGCATCAACCGTGGCAATTCTCCGGTCAGGCCGGCAGCCTCGCGGATGAAACCGCGCCGCAGGCCGGGCATTGCATTCACGGCGGCCATCCCGATGTCGCGCGCCATGCGGATCACCGGGTTGTCGTTTGAAAACAGCCGGTTGAAACTGTCGGTCGCCAGGGCCAGCGTCGTATTGTCAAAACGGCGCCATTCCTGATAGCGCGCCAGCGCCGCGTCCGAACCCGGGTCCTCGCCGCGCCGCCGGGCGTCGGCAATCACCTCTGCCAATGCCGCGACATCCCGCAGACCCGCGTTCAGCCCCTGTCCGGCAATCGGATGCACCCCATGGGCCGCATCGCCCACCAGCGCGACGCGCGGTGCCACCATGTTCTGCGCCAGCGACAGGCTCAGCGGATAGGTATAGCGCGCCCCGGCCAGGCCGATCTCTCCCAGAAAATCGCCGATCCGGGGCCGCAACACCTCCAGATACCCCGCATCGGACAGCGCGTTGATCGCCTTGGCGGTCTCGGCGGTCTCGCTCCAGACGATGGAGGATCTGTTGCCGCTCAGCGGCAGGATGGCCAGCGGCCCGGAGGGCATGAACAGCTGATGCGCGATGCCGTTATGCGGTGCGGTATGGTCAAGCGCGCAGACCAGCGCGGTCTGGCCATAGGCCCATTCAACCCGCCCGATCCCGGCACGCCGCCCGGTGCCGGTGCCCCGGCCATCGGCCCCCACCGCCAGACGCGCCCGCAGCGTGCCGCCGCTGGCCAGCGTCAGGGTGATCCCGGTGGCCTCCGCGCTCTGGCCAATTACGGTTTCGCCATTCATCTGGCGGATGCGTTTGTCACCCTTGACGGCATCCAGCAGATGCCGCCGCAGATGCCGGTCCTCCACCATATAGCCCATCGGGCCTTCCTCGATCTCGGCATGGTCGAAATGCATGAACATCGGTGACGGCGCTTCACCCGCGCGCCCATCCGTCACCTTGATCTCCAGCATGGGCTGGGCCAGATCCGCAATCCCCTGCCAGAGGCCAAGCGCCTCCAGCATCCGGGCAGAGGACAGCGCCAGCGCATAAGACCGCCCGTCAAATCCCGCATTCCTGCGGATCTTGACCTCAAGCGTGTCGATCAATGTCACCTGCAGCCCCGAACTGGCAAGCGCCAGCGCCAGGACCGGGCCGTTCAGGCCGCCACCGATGATGGCAATGTCGGTATCGAATTCCATGCCCCTTGATATGGCGGCTGCTCGGGGATTGTCCATGTGCGCTATGGTCGCTACCGTCGGCAAAAACAGGGGACCAAACATGCAAGACTGGCTGACCATGACCGCCGCGGATCTGGGGCGCGGCATCGGGGCAAATGAGATTGATCCGGTGGCCCTGTGCCAGACCTATCTGGACGCCATCGCAGCGCATCCCCTGCGGGACCGCATCTATGCCCGGGTCACCGCCGACCGTGCGCTGGCCGAGGCCCGTGCCGCCGCCGTCCGCGCCAAAGCGGGACAGCGGTTGTCCCCCCTCGACGGGGTGCCGATCTCCTGGAAAGACCTCTTCGATACTGCAGGCACCGAGACCGAGGCGGGCTCGAAGTTGCTGCAGGGGCGGGTGCCCGACCGCGATGCGGTGGTTCTCGCCAATGCGACTGCGGCGGGGCTGGTCTGCCTCGGCAAGACCCATATGAGCGAGCTGGCCTTTTCGGGCCTGGGCCATAACCCCAGCACCGCCACGCCGCCCTGCGTCAACGACGAAGACGCCGTCTCCGGCGGATCCTCTTCGGGCGCTGCGGCTTCGGTGGCCTTCGGGCTGGCCGCCGCCGCCATCGGCTCCGACACCGGCGGATCGGTCCGGGTTCCCGCGGCCTGGAACGATCTGGTGGGCCTCAAGACAACCTCGGGCCGGCTCAGCCTCGAAGGTGTGGTTCCGCTGGCCCTGAAATTCGACACGGTTGGCCCGCTGTGCCGCTCGGTCGAGGATGCCTGCCTGCTGCTTGCTGCGCTGGAAGGGGAAAAACCCGCCGATCTGCGCCACAGCGAGCTGGAAGGGCGTCGTTTCGCGGTCCTGCGCACCGCCGCCATGGAGGATCTCCGCGAGGCACCGAAGGCGGCCTTTGAAGCGGCGATTGCCCGGCTGAAAAAAGCCGGCGCAGAGATCACCGAAATCGACATTCCCGAGGTGGCAGAGGCCATGCCGCTTAGCGGTTGTCTATATACGACAGAGGCTTACGGACTCTGGCGCGACGTGATCGAAGCGAACCCCGACGCGATGTTCAGCGAAATCTTGGAACGGTTCCGCCTTGGCAAAGGCTTTTCCGGCCCGGATTATGTGGCCGCATGGGCAAAGCTGGATGCATTGCGCGCGGGCTATGACGCCGCCGTTGCGGGGTTCGACGCGGTGCTGCTGCCCACAGCCGCCCTGCTGCCGCCCTCGCTTGCGAAACTGCAGGAAGATCACGACTATTATGTTTCCGAAAATCTCTTGACCCTGCGCAATACCCGCGTTGGCAACCTGATGGGGTTATGTGCCCTCACATTGCCAACGCATACTCCCTCTTGTGGTCTGATGCTGATGTGCCCCCCATATATGGAAGAACAGCTTCTGAGGCTTGGCGCGGCGGTCAGCGAAGCGCTGGTCTGAGATTGGCCTAAATACCACAACATGCTGTGCTTGCGCCGGTTTTTCTGGACGGCAGGCAGCACCTTGGGTACTTTGAAACAAACGGGGCGATAACGATCCCGATCCGAGGCAGTTGTAATGTTTTATCCTGAGCGGTTTTCGAACCTTCCGGCCCATGCGTGGCCGCGCCTGCGCGCCCTTTTGGACGTGCACGAAGGCGGCGGGCCCTTGATCCAGATGACAATCGGTGAGCCGAAACATGCTTTCCCGGCATGGGTCACGGACAAGATTGTCGAAGCGGCGGAAGGGTTTAACAGCTATCCCCCGAACGATGGCTCGCCGCAGTTGCGCGCCTCCATCGCCGGCTGGATCAAGCGCCGCTATGGCGTGGATATGGACCCCGATACCGAGGTGATGGCGCTGAACGGCACCCGCGAGGGTCTGTACAACGCGGTGATCGCACTCTGCCCCGAAACCAAAGGGGGTCAGAAACCCGCGATCCTGATGCCGAACCCCTTCTACCAAGTCTATATGATCGGGGCGATTTCCGGCAATTCCGACCCGATCATGGTCAATGCCACCGAAAAGACCGGGCAACTGCCCGATTTCCACGGCGTCGATCCCGCGATCCTGGAGCGGACAACGGCCTGTTACATTTGTTCGCCCGCCAACCCGCAGGGCGCAGTCGCATCGCGGGATTACTGGGCCAATCTGATCGAGCTGGCCGAGAAGTACGATTTCAAGATTTTCGCCGATGAATGCTACTCGGAGATCTACCGCGACACGCCACCCGTCGGCGCAATGCAGGTGGTCGAGGAACTGGGCGCCGACCGCAACCGCGTGGTGATCTTCCACTCGCTGTCGAAACGGTCGAACCTGCCCGGCCTGCGCTCCGGCTTTGTCGCATCCGGCCCCGAGACAATTCGCGAGGTCAAGCAGCTGCGCAACTATGCGGGCGCACCGCTGCCGCTGCCCCTGCAGGCCGCCGCCGCCGCGGTCTGGGACGACGAGACCCATGTGGTCGAGAACCGGGCGCTCTACCTTGAGAAATACCATATCGCGGACCGCATCCTGGGCAATGTGCCCGGCTATGCCAGCCCCGAGGCGGGCTTCTTCCTCTGGCTTCCGGTCGAGGATGACGAGGCCGCGGCCCTGAAACTGTGGAAAGAGACAGGCGTGAAGGTCCTGCCGGGCGGTTACCTGGCGCAGGACGTGGAAGGGGTGGAAAACCCCGGTAAAAAGTACATCCGGGTCGCCCTGGTGGCCCCCAAAGATGAAATGGCGCGCGGATTGGAACTGATCCGCGACTGCCTTTATCCGACTTGAGAACGAGGAACCGAGCAATGGCATATCAGACCCGTGGGCGTGACCCCCTGCTGGACAGCAACATGACCGAGGCGCTTGAAAAGCGTGGCAAGGAACTGTTGGGTCTGGCTCTGATCATGCTGGGCGTGATGGCCGCAATGATGATCGGCAGCTACACGCCGGACGATCCCAACTGGATGGTCTCCACCGATGCGCCGGTGCAGAACTGGATGGGCCGCATGGGGGCCTCCATCGCGGCACCGCTGTTCATGATCGTTGGCTGGGGCGCATGGGGTCTGGCCGCTATCCTGCTGTTCTGGGGGGGCCGCTTTGCATTGCATTGGGGGCAGGACCGGGCATTGGGCCGGTTGATCTTTGCACCGATTGCCGTGGCCCTTGGCTCGATCTACGCGGCGACCCTGGCACCGGGGCCGGAATGGCTCCAGACGCACAGCTTTGGCCTGGGTGGCCTGTTCGGCGATACCGTGATGGGCGCGATCCTGACAATCCTGCCGATCGGGTCGGCCTTCACCGTGAAATTCATGTCGGTCGTCATGGGGCTGGGTATCCTGGCGCTGGGCGCTTTCGTGCTTGGCTTCACCAGATCCGAACTGAACCGCATTAGCCGCTTCCTGCTGGTGGGGACAATCATGGCCTACGCCACGATGATGAACATCATGGGGCGTGGCGCATCCGGTGCCGTTCAAGCGGCCCAGACACTGCAGGCCCGCCAATCCGAGCGGCGCGAACGTCTGCGCATCGAAGCAGAAGAGAACGCGGCCTTCGCAGCGCAGCAGGAAGCCTCGGCTATTGCCGTCCAGCGCAACATGCCCCGCGCCGAACCCGCGCTGGAGGATCATGCGCAGGCCGAACCGGCCAAGACCAGCCTGCTGGGCCGCATGCCGGGCCTGATCAAACGCCCCGACCCGATGCCGGAACCCGAGCTGGTGGAAACCTATTCCGACGCCGTGGTGGAAGAGGAAGAACCGGGCAGCGACCGGATCCGCTCCAAGATCGCCGATGTGATCAAGAACCGCGTGCGCAGCACCACAGCGGTACACACGCCGACAACCGCACCGCTGACCCGCGGGCGGGGCAGGGGGCCTGATCCGCTGGTGTTGAAAACCGCACCCGCCACACAATTGCCGCCCGAACCGCCCCTGACATCCCAGGCTGCACAGCTCGGCCGGGCAGAACCGCCGCTGACCGCGCCGCGCCTGTCGGTCCCTGGCGTCAGCGCCGCCCCCATGGCAGCCCCGGCACCGGTGGCAGAGGACGCGCATTCATATGCGCCGATGGAGGACAGCTACGATACCTATGGCGATACATATGACGAAGCTGACATAGGGACTGCCGAGGCCCTGCCGCTGCAACAGGCCGCACCGGGCGCCCCCGCCATCCCCGTGGCCGAGCCGCGCCGCGCGGTGGTGCAGCAACCGGTCCGCAAGCCGGTGCAGCCCTCGAAACAGGCCCAGGCCGAAGCGCAGCCGACCCTGACCTTTGAAGACACCCATCCCGGTTTCGAACTGCCGCCGCTGAGCCTGCTGGAAAGCCCCGACACCGTTCAGCGCCTGCACCTCAGCGATGAGGCACTGGAAGAAAACGCCCGGATGCTGGAAACCGTACTGGACGACTATGGCGTCAAGGGAGAGATCGTCGCGGTCCGCCCCGGCCCGGTGGTCACCATGTACGAGCTGGAACCCGCGCCGGGCCTCAAGGCCAGCCGCGTGATCGGTCTGGCAGACGACATTGCACGGTCAATGGCCGCGCTCTCCGCCCGGGTTTCCACCGTGCCGGGGCGCAGCGTGATCGGCATCGAACTGCCCAACGAGAGCCGCGAAAAAGTGGTCCTGCGCGAGATCCTCTCCAGCCGCGATTTCGGGGATGGCAATCAACGCCTGCCGCTGGCGCTGGGCAAGGACATCGGTGGTGATCCCATCGTGGCCAACCTCGCCAAGATGCCTCACCTGCTGATCGCGGGGACCACCGGTTCCGGTAAATCCGTGGCCATCAACACGATGATCCTGTCGCTGCTCTACAAGCTGACCCCGCAGGAATGCCGCCTGATCATGATCGACCCCAAGATGCTGGAACTTTCCGTCTATGACGGTATCCCGCATCTGCTGTCCCCCGTCGTCACCGACCCCAAGAAGGCCGTCGTTGCGCTGAAATGGACCGTGGGCGAAATGGAAGAACGCTATCGCAAGATGTCCAAGATGGGCGTGCGCAACATCGAGGGCTACAATGGCCGCGTGCGCGACGCGCTGGCCAAGGGCGAGTTGTTCAGCCGGACCGTTCAGACCGGATTTGACGAGGACACCGGAGAGCCGATCTTCGAGACCGAGGAAACCACACCGGTCGCGCTGCCCTATATCGTCGTCATCGTGGACGAGATGGCCGACCTGATGATGGTTGCCGGCAAGGAGATCGAGGCCTGCATCCAGCGTCTTGCACAGATGGCGCGGGCCTCCGGCATTCACCTGATCATGGCGACACAGCGGCCTTCCGTCGATGTCATCACCGGGACCATCAAGGCGAACTTCCCCACCCGGATCTCCTTCCAGGTGACGTCGAAGATCGACAGCCGGACGATCCTGGGCGAAATGGGGGCCGAACAGCTTCTGGGCATGGGCGACATGCTCTATATGGCCGGCGGGGCCAAGATCACCCGCTGCCACGGCCCCTTTGTCTCGGACGAGGAGGTGGAGGAAATCGTCAACCACCTCAAGCAGTTCGGTGAACCCGATTATGTCTCCGGCGTGGTACAAGGCCCGCCCGATGACAAGGAAAGCGACATCGACGCGGTGCTGGGGCTGAACACCGGCGGCAACACCGATGGCGAGGACGCGCTTTACGACACCGCCGTGCAGGTGGTGATCAAGGACCGCAAGTGTTCGACATCCTACATCCAGCGCAAGCTGGCCATCGGATACAACAAGGCCGCCCGCCTGGTGGAGCAGATGGAGGAGGAAGGTCTCGTCTCTCCTGCCAACCACGTGGGCAAACGCGAAATACTGGTGCCGGAACAGGGATAAGGCTTACCTCCTCTATGCCCTGTTTGCTACATGCGCCAACAGCCGCCGGAAACGCTCCGGCGGCTTTTTTTATAGCGTCAGACGCTATAACGATACCCGCTTTGATGGCCGGGGCTGACCGATGTGGCACCCAAAGCCCGGAACAAGCCGTAGGCGCCGGGCCGTCGCCTACCCCGGGCAGGCGACGGCCCGGCTTGCGCTTCGCGTCAGGCTGGTCTTCCATTGTGGAACACCCTACCCAAATCTGTATCACGTATCGACGAAGCAGCAGCGCACCAGAGCCGCCCCGGCGCTTCCGTCGGGATGTAAGCAGAAAACCGCGACCTGATATCGCATATCACCGGGTTCCGCCCTATCTCTGTTCCAACTGAACACACAGGAAGATCACAATGCGACTGATGAAACCCATCGTACTTGCACTTGCCCTGCTGAGCCCCGTTGCGGCCATGGCGCAAAAACTGCCGCTGAACGACATATCGGCCTATCTGAACCAGCTGCAGACGGCCAAGGGCGATTTTACCCAGATCAATGACGACGGCTCGATCAGCACCGGCACCATCTATATCAAACGGCCAGGCAAGGTGCGGTTCGAATACAACCCGCCCGACTCCGCAATGGTGGTGGCCGGGGCAAACACCGTGGTGATCTACGACAAGAAGTCGAACCAGCCCGCAGAAAGCTATCCGCTGTCGCGCACACCGCTGTCGATCATTCTGGCCAAAAAGGTGGATCTGGCCCGCGCCAATATGGTCACCGGCCACAGCTATGACGGCACCGCCACCGTGGTAACGGCACAGGATCCGGAAAACCCGCAATACGGCAACATCCAGCTGAAGTTCACCGGCAACCCGGTGGAACTGCGCCAATGGATCATCAATGATGGCAGCGGCTCTCTCACCACCGTGGTGCTGGGGGATATGCAAACGGGCGTATCGCTGCCCAACAGCCTGTTCGACACCGGCCGTCCCGGCAGCACACCCAAAAGGTAGAAGGCAGCGGCCCCGGCATCAACCGGGGCCAATCACCTCACCGCAAGCGGCAACCCGCAATCTGCTGCTCATACATCAGCGAACGGGCCTCGACCTTGCCCGCCACGGCGACCAGCCAGGATTTGTTGTTGTAGGTGGCCCGCGCAAATCCCGTGTGGCCTTCGTGATAGGCCAGGTACTGATTGCGCGCGTCATGCAGGGCAATGCCGTTGCGGTCGCGGGTCTGGTTCATGTACCAGCCCATGAAATCGCTGGCGTCATTGATCCTGTCCCGCTTTGCCGACCGCCGGTTCTGCGCCTTGCGATATTCCTCCCAGGTGGCATCAAGCGCCTGAGAATACCCGAAGGCGCTTGACTGCCGCCCCATCGGGATCACGCCCAGCACGTATTTGAACGGCGTGCGCGCGTCCGACACGAACTTGCTTTCCTGGTGGATGGTGGCCATCTGCACATGCACCGGCACACCCCATTTGCGTTCCACCTTGCGGAACGCCTTGTAGTATTCGGGGCGCTCTCTGAGAATTGTACAGGCGTTGTCCAGATCATTTGGCGCAGACGATTGCCCGCCCCCGCAGGAGGCGACCATCAGTACAATTATCATAGCGCGAAGAGTTTTGCTCATTTGCCTCTCGCTTGGTCGTTTTTTTATTTTGTCACAGCATACGCTATTTTGATGCCGGATCACATCATAAATTTTACAGCAGAACCGCCAGCAAAAGCGGTAATGCGCCCACCGACGTCAGTGTCGAAACCACGTCCGGACCGGCCACCACCTGCGAATCGGCACCAACCGCGTGATGGCACGCTGGGTGACGAACCGGGGCAGGGGAATGGCGATACAACATGAACCGGAAACCCGATAGATGCGAGGTGCAACAGTTTGTTTCCTTTGCCGTTTCATGCGTGATTGGACAAATGCCCCTTGAACCGATTACTAACGAAGGGTAGGGGCAGCAATGTTATGCTACGCACGCGCGCGAAATATCATCTCGGGCAGATTGTCCGGCACAAGAAGCACCCGTTTCGCGGGGTGATTTTTGATGTCGACCCGGAATTCGCAAATACCGATGAATGGTATGAATCGATTCCCAAGGAAAACCGCCCGGTCAAGGATCAGCCCTTCTATCACCTGCTGGCGGAAAACGATCAAAGCTACTACGTGGCCTATGTGTCGGAACAGAACCTTGTCGCGGATTATTCAGGGGAGCCGGTGGACCATCCCGATATCCCCGACCTGTTCGGCCCCTTCACCGATGGATCCTATCCGCTGCATTTCCAGCTGAACTGACGGGCCGGAAACCTCCGGCATTAACCAATAACTATTCCACATTAGCAAAATGTTGGGTTCTCCGCGGGGAACCTCGATGCCTGTTTTGCTCAACGATGGGCACCGCAGGCGCGCCACTGGCCGCCTGCGGCGGGCCGGTCAGTACCCCAGCGCGCATCCATCCTTGCGCGGGTCGCTGGCCCCTTCCAACATGCCGTCCGGGCGCATCAGGATGGCCTGCGCACCGCCAAGGGCGACATCCGGAATTTCGACCTTGTGACCCATGTCGCTCAGCTGCGCACGGATTGCATCGGGGTATCCCCGTTCCACCTTCAGCACCCCCTGATCGGAAAAGGCGCGCGGCGCGTCGATGGCGCTTTGCACATCCATGCCGAAATCCTGCAGATTCGAGGCAAAGCGCGCATGCCCACAGGGCTGATAGGCGCCGCCCATGACGCCAAAGGGCATGATCACCTTGCCATTCTCGCGGATCATGCCCGGAATGATGGTGTGCATCGGGCGCTTGCCGCCCTTCAACTCGTTCGCATGGCCTTCCTCCAGGGTGAACCCGGCCCCCCGGTTCTGCAGCAGGATGCCGAATTTTTCCGATGCGATACCCGATCCGAAACCGTGGAAAATGGAATAGATCAGCGAGACCGCCATGCCGTCCCTGTCCACCACCGTGACATAGACGGTATCCTTGTGAACCTGTTCGGAGAGGGCAGCGGGCGAAGCCATCGCGCGCCTGGGGTTGATCAGCGCCGCCAGCCTCTGCGCGGTTTCACCCGACAGCATATGATCCAGCCGGGTGGTGTGATTCGGGTCCGCCAGGAAACGGTTCCGGGCATCATAGGCCAGCTTGGTCGCTTCGGCCTCTATGTGGATGCGCTCGGCGCCAAAGGGGTCCATGCCTGCAATGTCGAACTGGTCCAGAATGTTGAGCAGCAGAAGCGCCGTTGCACCCTGGCCGTTTGGCGGATGCTCGACCACTTCGATGCCCTTGTAGGGGCCTGCAACGGGAGTGGCCGGCGTCGCGGCAACCGCGGCAAAATCCTCGGCCCTGTGTACACCGCCCAGATCGTTCAGCGCGCGCAGCATGTCCTCGGCGATTTCGCCGGTGTAGAAGGCATCTCTGCCGTCTTTGGCGATGCGCCGCAGCACTTCGGCCTGACCGGGCGCGCGGAAATTCTGGCCCACCTGCGGCGCCTTGCCGTCGATCAGATAGTAATCCCGCGCCGCACCTTTCAGCTTTTCCGTCTCGCGCGCCCAGTCAAAGGCGACGCGCGGCGCGACCGGCACCCCGGCATCGGCATAGCGGATGGCAGGGGCGAGAATCGCGTCCAGACCCGCGGTGCCGACAGTTTCCGACAGGTGGCAAAAGGCGTCGATCGCGCCGGGTATGGTCACCGCATCAGCCCCGTACAGCGGCACGGTGCTCTCCCCGCGTTGCCGCAGCAGCGCCGCATCGGCCTTTGCAGGTGCGCGCCCCGATCCGTTCAGCGCATGCACTTCGTTGCTGCCGGGCAGGGTGTAAAGAACAAAGCAATCCCCGCCGATCCCGGTCATCTGCGGTTCGCAGATGCCCAGCAGGACCCCGGCGGCAATCGCCGCATCCATCGCGTTGCCGCCACGCTCCAGCATCTCGACCGCCGTTTTGGCGGCCAGGGGGTGTGAGGTGGCGCACAGGCCGTTGGCCGCAATGACAGGAGAACGTCCGGGCAGGTGAAAGTCGCGCATATGGTTTCCCAACATCAATGTTTCGCGGCAACCTAGCGCGTCGCTTCGGGACTGCCAATGTCGGGTGGGAATGATCGGGAAAGTACCTCGACGCCACGCACTGGGTGGGGGCAATTAAACGCAGCGCCGAGGGAAGCCATATGCAGCTACAAGGCGGAAAATGTCCTACAACGGTGGCGCGAATATGATCACAATAAGGCCTTTTGGCGGTCCGGGTCGTTCTTCCCTGGGTTGTCAGAGCTGCCACCGCCACCCGCCGGTTGCGGAAATGCCTGTGCAGGCAGGCGAAACCGGTTATCCCTGCAGGTTCAGGGCAATCGCCAGCCGCAGGTCCAAAAGGTTTTCCGCGCCGATGCGGCGGTAACACACATCCTTGGCAAGGTCGCGAATCAGGAACCAGCCAAAGCCCCCTTCGGGCAGGTCCTCGATCACGGGGCTGATCGGCTGCGCATTCCCCAGCGGCGGTTTGCCGTCGGGCATGGCCTCGCCCCGGTCGATGATCCGGAAATGCAGACCGTCCCCCCTGTGGTCGCCGCGCAGGGTGATCAGGTCATCCGGCGCCGGCTCCTGCTCCGCATATGCGTGTTCGACGATGTTGTTCAGCACCTCGGCCAGCACAAGTTCTACAGTTTGCAGCTCCTCCATATCCAGTTCCAGAGGGGCCAGCGCCTGCCGCACCCCTGCCAAAGCCTCGCGGACAGCGGGCTTGCTGCTTTTGAAGCGGATATCGAAAGGAAAGGGCAGGGTTTCCGGCGACAGCGCCGTGGAACTGGTCATGGCCGCCTGCTCAGGCATGTTGACCGCTCAGCGCGGCGGCAAGCGTGGGGAAGATGGCAAAGACTGAATCCATCCGTGTCAGTTTGAACACCCGGTCAACCGGCGCTGTCATGCCCGCCAGGATCAGCGACCGGTCCGGAGCAAGGAACTTCATCGTTGCCACGATCGCGCCCAGACCGCTGGAATCGATGAAGGTGACGTCGCTCAGGTCCAGAATGATGTTTTCGCCCGCTCCCTGGGCGGCCTGGCGCATCGTCTCCTTGAAATCCAGCGCAACCGCGGCATCGATCCGCTGTTCGCGCAAACCGACCACGCAGAAGTCAGCTTCTGTTTTGACGGAAACTTGCATAGACAGACCTCTAGACCCAACTGGTGAAGCCGTTAGATAGTGACCAAAGATTATCATTCGGTAACCAACGGCCGGGACAAACAGGAGAATGTGATGCGGAATGTCGTGATTTCTGGTGCGTCTCGCACCCCGATGGGCGGTTTTCAGGGGGCTTTCGCAAGCCTTACGGCGTCAGAGCTGGGGGGCCATGCCATCAGGGCCGCGCTGGAGAATGCCGGGCCCGCCACGGTCCAGGAGGTGCTGATGGGCTGCGTCCTGCCCGCCGGACAGGGCCAGGCCCCCGCCCGCCAGGCCGGTTTCGCCGCCGGTCTGGGTCAGGACGTGCCCGCCACCACCCTGAACAAGATGTGCGGCTCGGGCATGAAGGCCGCGATGATCGCCTTTGACCAGATCGCGCTCGGCCATACCGATGTCATCGCAGCGGGCGGCATGGAAAGCATGACCAACGCGCCCTATGTGCTGCCAAAGATGCGCGGCGGCGCGCGGCTTGGCCATGGGGCGGTGATCGACCACATGTTCCTTGACGGTCTCGAAGACGCCTATGACAAGGGCCGCCTCATGGGCACCTTTGCCGAGGATTGTGCCGAAACCTATCAGTTCACCCGCGAACGTCAGGATGAATACGCTCTGGCCTCGCTGTCGCGTGCCATCGCGGCACAGGACAGCGGTGCGTTCAGCGATGAAATCGCCGCGGTCGAGGTGACCTCGCGCAGCGGCAGCACAAGCATTGCCGCCGATGAACAGCCCGCGCAGGCCCGGCCGGACAAGATCCCGCAGTTGAAACCTGCCTTCCGTCAGGGCGGCACGGTGACGGCGGCCAATTCCTCGTCGATCTCTGACGGGGCCGCCGCGCTGATCCTCGCTTCGGAAGAGGCGGCCGAGGCGCAGGGCCTCAACATCCGCGCGCGCATCCTTGGCCATGCCAGCCATGCGCAGGAACCGGGTCTTTTCACCACCGCCCCGGTGCCCGCCGCGAAAAAGCTGCTCGAACGGATCGGCTGGAAGAAAGAGGACGTGGACCTGTGGGAGGTCAACGAGGCCTTTGCCGTTGTCCCCATGGCCTTCATGCACGAGATGGGGCTGGATCATGACATCGTGAACGTCAACGGCGGCGCCTGCGCGCTGGGCCATCCCATCGGTGCCTCCGGCGCGCGGATCATGGTCACGCTGCTGAACGCATTGGAAAAGCGCAACCTGCGCCGTGGCATTGCCGCGATCTGTATCGGTGGCGGCGAAGGCACCGCCATCGCCATCGAGCGCGTATGATTTCTTTTTACCATGCATAATCTCGGGGGGCCGGGCGGCGGACAGCCCCCGGCGCTCCCGTTCAAGGAAACACCCCGTGCAAGTTGACTATGACACCCTGGCCAAGACCATCGCGGCGCTGACCGAAGGCGAGGACGATGCCGTTGCCCTGATGGCCACCGTCGCCTGCGAGGTCCATCACGCCGACGACCGCTTCGACTGGACTGGCTTCTACCGCGTCACCGCGCCGGAACTGCTCAAGATCGGGCCCTATCAGGGGGGCCATGGTTGCCTGGTGATTCCGTTCTCGCGCGGGGTCTGCGGGGCGGCCGCGCGGGAAGGCAGGGTGCAGCTGGTGCCGGATGTGGATGCTTTCCCCGGTCACATCGCCTGCGCCTCGACCACGCGGTCGGAGCTGGTGTTGCCCGTCCGCGACGGCACCGGCACATTGATCGCGGTGTTCGACATCGACAGCGATCAGCCCGATGCCTTTTCGCACAAGGATGCCACCGCCCTTGGCGACATCTTGCAGTCGGTCTTCCAACAAGTGAAATAATACTGGAAAATTTCATTTCCGGGGTCTAGCGTGAAAATGGAGACGTAATTTTCACCCAAGGCATCATGCAGCACAGCGCGCCAGATTCACCCTTTTCGCTTGGAGCGGACCTGCGCGCCCTGCGCAAGAGCCGGGATCTGACCTTGACGGATCTGTCCAATGCCCTTGGCCGTTCCGTCGGCTGGCTCAGCCAGGTCGAACGGGGCATCTCTGAACCTTCGATCACCGATCTGCGCCATATCGCGGCCTGCCTGGGGGTTTCCGTCTCGATGTTGTTCCGCCATGCCGCGGCACCGGCGCACGAGGCGGGCTATGTGGTGCGCCGCGGCGCGCGGCGGCCCATCGGCTCTGATGTGGCCGGGCTGGTGGAGGAGCTGCTCTCTCCCGACCTTACGGATGATTTTGAAGTCGTCCATTCCACCTTTCAGCCCCATAGCCGCATCAAGGCGCCGGTCAGCCGACCCACCCAGGAGGTCGGATACCTTGTGTCAGGCAGGCTGGAGATCGAGATCGAGGGCACAAGCCATCTGCTGAACCCCGGCGACAGCTTTCGCATCCGCGGCGAGGCCTTCCGCTGGGCCAACCCTTTCGATGCCCCCGCTGTGGCGATCTGGGTCATCGCGCCGCCGGTGTATTAGGTCGATGGCATGAGCTTTGAAACCCGGATCCTAACTGCCCTTTTCCGGCTGGTATTTGGCGCCAGACCGGAGGCAGTCTTTGACAGTACGGTGCGCCGGGTCATGGCGCTTTGTTTCATTCTGAACGGTGTCCTGCCGGGCACCGCCACCACCCCGACAAGGAGTTGAACCATGCTCAAAGGCAGCTGCCTGTGCGGCAAGATCACTTTCACGGCAGCGCGCACGGCCCGCGATCCGGCGGCCTGCCATTGCAGCCAGTGCCGCAAGCAATCGGGCCATTACTGGGCCTCCGTGAATGTCTGGATGGAGGGGTTCAGGGTGACGGGCCCGGTGCGTTGGTACGCGGCATCTGACAGCGCCAAACGCGGCTTTTGCCCGACCTGCGGCTCCTTCCTGTTCTGGAAAAGTGAAGACGAGGACGAAATCGGCGTCGCCCTGGGTGCGCTCGACGGGGAGACCGGCCTGCATCTGGAACGGCACATCTTCACCGCCGACAAGGGCGATTACTATGACATTCCGGCCACCGGCCCACGGGAGGCAGGGGCAGATGAGTGAGTTCCCCACAACCGCGCGTGTCGTCATCATTGGCGGTGGTGTCGTCGGGGCCTCGACCCTTTATCATCTGGCCAGGGCGGGCTGGACCGATTGCGTCCTGCTGGAAAAGAACGAGCTGACGGCGGGGTCCACATGGCATGCGGCGGGCAATGTGCCGAACTTTGCGGGTTCCTGGGCGGTGATGAACATGCAGCGCTATGCCGCCGCGATGTACCGCACCCTGGGCGATGACGTGGGCTATCCGATGAACTACCACGTCACCGGCTCTGTCAGGCTGGCCCATTCGAAGGAGCGGATGCAGGAATTCGAACGTGTCGCCTCCATGGGGCAATACCAGGGGCTGGAGATGACCGTCTGCACGCCGGACGAGCTGAAGGAAAAGCATCCCTTCATGGAAACCCATGATCTGATGGGGGGGCTGTGGGACCCGCTGGACGGCGATATCGACCCGGCGCAGCTGACCCAGGCGCTGGCCAAGGGGGCGCGTGATGCAGGCGGGCGGATCGAACGCTTTTGCCCGGCCATCGGCATTGACCGCGCGGGCGACGAATGGATCGTGAAGACCCCCAAGGGTGATATCCGCTGCGAATATGTGGCCAATTGCGCGGGGTACTACGCGCAACGTGTGGGCGAGATGTTCAAGCCCTTCGGCGGGCGCACCGTGCCGATGGTGGTCATGTCGCACCAGTATTTCCTGACCGAGCCGATTGCCGAGCTTGAGGCATGGACCAAAGAGAAGGGACACAAGGTCCCGCTGCTGCGCGACGTCGATACGTCCTATTATCTGCGGCAGGACAAGAACGGCCTGAACCTTGGCCCATACGAGCGGAACTGCAAGGCGCATTGGGTCACGCCTGATGATCCGATGCCGGAGGATTTCAGCTTTCAGCTTTACCCCGACGATCTGGAGCGGCTGGAATATTACATCGAGGACGCGATGGCGCGGGTGCCGATCCTGGGCAGTGCCGGGGTTGGCCGCAACATCAATGGTCCGATCCCCTATGCCCCTGACGGGTTGCCCATGGTGGGGCCGATGCCGGGCGTGCGGAACGCGTTCGAAGGGCATTCTTTCACCTTCGGCATTGCCCAGGGCGGGGGCGCGGGCAAGGTCTTGTCTGAATGGATCATGCATGGCCAGACAGAGCAGGACATGTGGGCGGTCGATCCGCGCCGCTACACCCATTATGCCGATCACGACTATACGCTGGCCAAGGCGCTGGAGACCTATGGCCATGAATACGCGATGCATTTCCCGCGCCATGCCTGGCCTGCGGGGCGCGACAAGAAACTGTCGTCGCTGCATTCCCGCCTGCGGGACGCGGGCGCGCAATTTGGTGCCTACAACGGCTGGGAACGGGCCAACTGGTTTGCCCAGCCGGGCGATGACACATCCGAGGAAGCGACCCAGACCTGGGACCGCAACGGCCCCTGGGCGCCCCGCATCCGCGAGGAGGTGGAAGCGGTGCGCGATCACTGCGGGATGCTGCCGATCAGCGGCTTCACCCGGCTCAGGGTCAAGGGCCCGGGTGCGCGGGATTTCATCGACGGGCTGACCGCATCGGCCCTGCCGGGGCCGGGGCGCGTCGGCCTGGCCTATTTCCCCGACGACCGGGGCCGCATCGTGACCGAGACCAGCGTGATGGTGCACGGGCCGGACGACGTGGGTCTGATCACCGCTGCCGTGGCGCAGTGGCACGACGCCGAGTACTTTCAGCGGCAGGCGCCCGCAGGCATTGCCGTGACGGACCATTCTGACGAGGTGGATTGCCTGCTGGTCACCGGCCCGAAGGCACGGGACATCCTTGCTCCTTTGACCCAGGGCCATGACCTGACGGCCCCCTGGCTGTCGGTCAGCATGGCGGGCACGGTCGCGGGGCAGGAGGCCGCGCTGCTGCGGGTGTCCTTCGCTGGCGAGTTGGGCTGGGAGCTGCATGCAGCACCCGGGGCGATGCCGCCGATCTGGGATGCGCTGCTGAGCGCGGGGGTGAAACCCTTTGGCATGTGGGCGCTGAACGCCATGCGGATCGAAAAGGGCTATCGCGCATGGAAGGGCGACCTGTCGACGGATTACACCCTGCTTGAGGCCGGCCTTGACCGGTTCATCCGCTTTGACAAGCCGAAGGGCTTTCCCGGCAAGGCGGCTTTGCTGGCCGAGAAACAGGCAGGTGTGAAGAAACGTTTTGTCACCATGATCGTCGAGGCGGGCGATCAGGACGCGCCCTATATGTCCACGGTGTTCCACAAGGGCGAGGTCGTGGGCGAGACCACCAGTGGTGACTGGGGCTACCGGCTGGGCAAATCCATCGCGCTGGGCACCATCCGCGCGGATCTTGCCGAACCCGGCACGCAGGTGCAGATCAACATCTTTGGCAAACTCTGCCCGGCGGTGGTGCAGCCGGATCAACCGCTTTGGGACCCTGAAAACGAAAGGCTGCGCGCATGAGCATCGAGACATATCTGATCTATCTGGGGGTGCTGGCCGCATTTTTCCTGACGCCGCCGGACACGAGCCAGCTGCTGATCATCTCCAATTCCCTGCGCCACGGGCTGCGGCGCAGCGCGGCCACGATTGCGGGCGACCTGTCGGCCAATGCGCTGCAGATGACGGCGGCGGCCTTTGGGCTGACCGCCATCATCGCGGCCTCTGCCGATGCGATCTGGATCATCAAATGGGGCGGCGTGGCCTATCTCGCCTGGATCGGCCTGCGTCTGATGATGACACGGGGCGGTGCGGCGGAGCCGGGTGCGGCCCGTGACGCCCGCACCGGCATCCTGTTCCGGCAGGGGTTCCTCACCTCTTCCGCCAACCCCTATGCGGTGGTCTTCTTTGGCGCGCTTTTCCCGCAGTTCATCGACCCGGCCCAGGCCGTCCTGCCGCAGCTGCTGATCCTCGGGATCACCTATCTGCTGGTCGATGGTGCGGTGCTGCTGCTGTGGGGCTGGACTGCGACACGGACACTGGGGCGCCTGCGCGCGCTCAGCGGGGTCTGGGTGAACCGGATTTCCGGCGCGATGATGATCGCCGCCGCGGCCCTGCTGGCCAGCCGCGACCTGAGCGCCGAGGCGCGGCAATGAGCGATATCACCCTTCTCGATGGCGGCATGGGCCAGGAGCTGATCCACCGCGCGGGCGACAACCCGACGCCCTTGTGGTCCACCCAGGTGATGATCGACAATCCCGGCATGGTGGCCGGTGTCCACCGCGATTTCACCTGGGCCGGGGCGACGCTGGCCACCGCCAATACCTATGCCATCCACCGCGACAGGCTGGCGGGCACTCCGCTGGAAGACCGGTTCGAGGAGTTGCACAGGCTGGCGCTGGCAGAAGCGCGGGCCAGTGGCGCGCCCCGGATCGCGGGCAGCATCGGGCCGCTGATGGCCTCCTACCGGCCTGACCTGCATCCTGAGGCAGCGGCGGGTGCAGTGCATTATGCCGAGATTGCCGGGCTGCTGGCCCAGGACTGCGATCTGCTGATCTGTGAAACCGTCGCCTCGGTGACCCATGCAGAGAGTGTCCTGAAAGGGGCGGCCACAGCGGGCAGGCCCCTGTGGCTGGCCCTGACGGTCGATGACCAGGACGGCAGCAGGCTCCGCTCCGGCGAAGCGCTGTCAGAGGTGCTGCCGCTTGCACGGGCGCAGGCGCAGGCGGTGCTTGTCAATTGCTCGGTGCCCGAGGCGATTGCGGCTGCGATACCGGTACTGGCGCAATCCGGCTTGCCCTTCGGGGGTTACGCCAATGGTTTCGAGCGGATCACGGAGGGGTTCCTGTCGGACAAGCCGACCGTGGACAGCTTGACCATGCGCCGCGATCTCACGCCGGAACGCTATGCGGATCATGTCATGCGCTGGGTCGATGCCGGGGCCACCATTGTCGGCGGCTGTTGCGAAGTCAGCCCCGCCCATATTGCCGAAATCGCCCGCCGCCTGCGCGCGGCGGGTCATGCCATCGTCTGAGGTCGCCTGATATGAACGCCATCCCCCGCCACGCCCGCGTCGTCATCATCGGGGGCGGCGTTATCGGCTGCTCTGTCGCCTACCACCTGACCAAGCTGGGGTGGCAGGACGTGGTGCTGCTGGAGCGCAAGCAGCTCACCTCGGGCACCACCTGGCACGCGGCGGGGCTGATCGCCCAGCTGCGCGCCAGTGCCAATATGACAAAGCTCGCGAAATATTCGCAGGAGCTTTACGGCAGCCTGCAGGAGGAAACCGGTGTTGCCACGGGGTTCAAGCGCTGCGGTTCCATCACCGTCGCCCTGACCGGCGAGCGCCGCGAGGAAATCTACCGTCAGGCGGCCATGGCCCGCGCCTTTGGCGTGGACGTGGAGGAGATCAGCGCGGCGGAGGTGAAGCAGAAATATCCGCACCTCAACATCGGGGACGTCACGGGGGCGGTATACCTCGACAAGGACGGGCAGGGCGACCCGGCCAATATCGCGCTGGCGCTGGCAAAGGGGGCGCGGCAGCGCGGCGGGCAGATATTCGAGCGGACCCGCGCCATCGGCGTGACCCGGCAGGGCAGCCGCATCACCGGTGTCGATTGGGCGCAGGACGGCGACAGCGGGCATATCGCCTGCGAGATGGTCGTGAACTGCGCCGGCATGTGGGGCCGCGAGGTGGGGCAGATGCTGGGCGTGAACGTCCCGCTGCAGGCCTGCGAACATTTCTACATCGTGACGGAGGCGATTGCGGGCCTCACCCAGCTGCCTGTCCTGCGGGTGCCGGACGAATGCGCCTATTACAAGGAAGACGCGGGCAAGATCCTGCTGGGTGCCTTTGAACCCACAGCCAAACCCTGGGCGCTGGACGGCATCCCGGCGGATTTCGAGTTTGACCAGCTGCCCGAGGATTTCGACCATTTCGAACCGATCCTCGAAGCGGCGGTGAACCGCATGCCGATGCTGGCGGAGGCGGGGATACATACGTTTTTCAACGGGCCGGAAAGTTTTACCCCCGACGACGCCTATCACCTTGGCCTTGCGCCGGAGATGGAAAATGTCTGGGTCGCTGCGGGGTTCAACTCCATCGGGATCCAGTCGGCGGGCGGTGCGGGCATGGCCCTGGCGCAATGGATGGACGCGGGCGAAAAGCCCTTCGACCTCGGTGATGTCGATATCAGCCGGATGCAGCCGTTTCAGGGCAACCGCCGCTATCTGGCAGAGCGATCCACCGAAACGCTGGGCCTGCTATATGCCGATCACTACCCCTACCGGCAAAAGGCCACCGCGCGCGGCGTGCGGCGGACCCCGTTTCATGCCCATCTGCTGGCGTACGGCGCGGTCATGGGCGAACTGGCAGGCTGGGAGCGCGCCAACTGGTTCGCCGAACCGGGGCAGGACCGCACCTATCGCTACAGCTGGAAGCGGCAGAACTTCTTTGACAACGTGGCTGCCGAACATATGGCGGTGCGCGGGAATCTCGGCATGTACGACATGTCCTCCTTCGGCAAGATCCGGGTGGAGGGGCGCGATGCCACGGCCTTCCTCAACCATATCGGTGGCGGTCAGTTTGACGTGCCGACGGGCCGGATCGTCTATACCCAGTTCCTGAACCCAAGGGGCGGGATCGAGGCGGATGTGACCGTCACCCGCCTGTCGGAAAGCGCCTATCTGGTGGTGACCCCCGCCGCGACACGGCTGGCGGATGAAACATGGATGCGCCGCCATCAGGGCGATTTCAACGTGGTGATCACCGATGTGACGGCGGGCGAGGGGGTGCTTGCCGTGATGGGCCCGCGTGCGCGTGACCTGATGCAGGCGGTATCACCGAACGACTTTTCCAACGTGGTGAACCCCTTTGGCACCGCCCAGGAGATTGAAATTGGCATGGCGCGCGCCCGGGTGCACCGGGTGAGCTATGTGGGCGAGCTGGGCTGGGAAATCTATGTCAGCGCCGACATGGCCGCCCATGTTTTCGAGACGCTGCACGCGGCGGGACAACCGATGGGCCTGCGCCTCTGCGGCATGCATATGATGGACAGTTGCCGGATCGAAAAGGGGTTCCGCCACTTTGGTCATGACATCACATCCGAGGATCATGTGCTGGAGGCGGGGCTGGGCTTTGCCGTGAAGACTGACAAGCCAGGTTTCATCGGGCGCGACGCCGTGCTGCGCAAGCGCGAGGCGGGGCTGGACCGGCGGATGATGCAATTCCGCCTGACCGACCCCGAACCGCTGCTTTACCACAACGAACCGGTGCTGCGGGATGGCAAGATCGTCGGTTTCCTGAGTTCCGGTGCCTATGGCCACGCGCTGGGCGGCGCGATGGGCATGGGCTATGTCCCCTGTGCCGGTGAAACACCGGCTGATCTGCTGGCCTCCACCTATGAGATTGACGTGGCGGGCACCCGGGTCAGGGCGGAGGCATCGCTGAAGCCGATGTATGACCCGGCGGCTGCGCGGGCGAAAATGTAACGGGTACAAAATTAGCCTTCCCTCTGCCCTGCAGGTTGCCTACCCCTTGGAGCAAAGGACCGTTACCGATGCGCAACCCCGACAGCCTGCCGCCCCCCGCCACAAACGAAGACACGCCCCTGGGCCTTGTCTTTGCCATTACAGCCTATGGTCTGTGGGGGTTTCTGCCGCTTTACATGAAACTGCTGTCACATATCCCGGCGGCAGAGATCGTGGCGCATCGGGTGTTGTGGTCATTGCCGATTGCCGCCGCCGTGCTGATCGTCCTGCGCCGCACCGACGCGCTGCGCGAGGCGCTGAGGTCGCCCCGGATGCTCGGCATGGGCTGCGTGACGGCGGCCCTGATCTCGATCAACTGGGGCATCTATGTCTGGGCCATCAACTCGGGCCATGCGCTGGATGCGGCGCTGGGGTATTACATCAACCCGCTGTTCAGCATCTTCCTGGCGGCGGTGCTCTTGGGCGAACGGCTGAATGCCGCGCAGATGGTGGCCATTGCCCTTGCCGCCTGCGCGGTGCTGGTGCTGGCGGTCGATGCGGGGCGGATGCCCTGGGCCGCATTGGGGCTGACGGTCTCCTGGGGTTTTTATGCCCTGTGCAAGAAGAGCCTGCCCATCGGCCCCAATCAGGGTTTCCTGCTGGAGGTGCTGATCCTGATCGTCCCGGCAGTGGGATACCTGGGCTACCTCGCCACCACGGGCGAAGCGCATTTCCATTTCGACGGGGGGCGCGATTTCTGGCTGCTGCTTGGCTGCGGGGTCATCACGGCGGTGCCGCTGATGATCTATGCCAACGGGGCCAAGCTGTTGCGGCTGTCGACCATCGGCATCCTGCAATATATCGCGCCAACGATGATCTTTCTCTGTGCCGTGCTGGTGTTCGAAGAACCCTTTGGCCGCGCCCGCGCGATTGCCTTTCCGATGATCTGGCTCGCGCTGGTGATCTATTCCACCGCCATGCTGCGGCAGATGCGGGCGGCGAAAGCGGGCTGACCGGTGGCAGGGAGCAGGGCCGGTTCAGGTTTTTTGCTGCATACTCGGACCTTCGCGCAGATCGCGGCGAAGGGCGGGAGGGAGGCCAACCTGTCGTGAAGCGCAAGCCGGGTATCGCCCGATCTGGAGGGCGTTTCAAACATACGTGAGGTGCGTAGCGTCGCAACCCGCGGGCCGGTCATGGCTTGGTAGAGCGTGCAAAATCGCCCTCCTGGGGGAGGTCGGGCGATGCCCGGCTTGCGCCGGGCGGAGGCGCTTGGTGGTATGCACCGCACCAATGGCACGGAAGCTTCGTCCGCATCGCCGGACCTTGACCCACACCTCGCGTCAAAGTCCGGTCTGGGTCAGAAATGCGAGAAGACAGTGTCAATGTCGCGTGGCGCGACCCTCTGACAGGATGCAGAGAACCCGCTGCATCCTGCCAAAGAAGTTGGTCGTTCCGGTGATCAAGAACCCGGTCAGGCGTTGGGCAGCTTGGCGGTCCTCAGGTAGGGCAGAACGGTGGTGAATTCACCGAATCGGGCCTTGGCGTCGGCGTCGGACACGGTGGCAGGGATGATCACGTCATCGCCCACATTCCAGTTCGCCGGTGTGGCAACACCCTGCCCGGTGGAGGTCTGCAGCCCGTCCAGCGCGCGCAGCACTTCGGCAAAGTTGCGCCCCACGGTCATCGGATAGGTCATCGAGAGTTTCAGCTTCTTGTCCGGCCCGATGATAAAGACAGAACGCACCGTGGCGCTGTCCGCCGGGGTGCGGCCATCGGGCAGATAGGCTTCGGCAGGCAGCATGTCGAAAGCCTTGGACACCGCAAGCCCGTCATCCGCAATGATCGGGAAGCCTGCCTTTGCCCCGGCGACCTTCTCGATGTCGCCCTTCCATTTCTTGTGGTCCTCGACCCCGTCGACGCTGACCCCCAGCACCTTGGTGCCGCGTTTCTCCCATTCGTCGGCCAATTGGGCCACGGCACCGAATTCGGTGGTGCAGACGGGGGTGAAATCCTTGGGGTGGGAAAACAGGATCATCCAGTTGTCACCGACAAAATCGTGCAGAGAGATGCTGCCCTGATCGGTTTCGACGGTCAGATCGGGAATCGTGTCGTTAATGCGCAAGCCCATGTTGTCCTCCGGGTCTGTCTTCTACTTTTCCATAACGTAAGGATTAATCCGCGACATTCCATCCCCTCTCTTGCAGCACCCCGCGCGCCCTGACAAAGTGGCGCCAAACCGGACAGGGCCAGTGCTTTGCCCCGTCATAACAACGAGGAGTTTTCCAATGCTGGAGAAACGTGAGTTCTATATCAACGGTCAATGGGTCGCCCCCGCCAAGGCCAATGATTATGCCGTTATCGATCCGTCCACCGAAGAACCCTGCGCGGTGATCTCGCTGGGTGGTCAGGAAGACACCGACAAGGCCGTCGCCGCCGCAAAGGCTGCCCTGCCGGGCTGGATGGCCACATCGCCGACCGAACGCATCGCCCTGCTGGAAAAGCTGCTGGAGGTCTACAAGACCCGCGCCGAAGACCTTGCAAAGGCCATGAGCACCGAAATGGGCGCGCCCATCGAGATGTCGCGGGCCAGCCAGGTCGGCGCAGGCACCTGGCACCTGAGCAACTTCATCAAGGCCGCAAAGGAGTTCCACTTCGAGGCGCCGCTGGGCGATCACGCCCCGAATGACCGCATCATCCGCGAGGCGGTCGGCGTGGCCGCGCTGATCACGCCCTGGAACTGGCCGATGAACCAGATCACCCTGAAAGTCGGCGCCGCCGTGGTCGCGGGCTGCACCATGGTGCTGAAACCCTCCGAGGAAAGCCCGATTGATGCGATGATCTTTGCCGAGCTGATGCATGAGGCCGGTTTCCCCAAAGGCGTCTTCAACCTGGTCAACGGTGACGGCGTTGGCGTCGGCAGCCAGCTTTCGGCGCACGAGGATGTGGACATGGTGAGCTTCACCGGCTCGACCCGCGCGGGCACCGCGATTTCCAAGAATGCGGCAGACACGCTCAAGAAAGTTCACCTGGAACTGGGCGGCAAGGGTGCCAACATCATCTTTGCAGATGCGGATGAAAAGGCGGTCAAGCGCGGTGTGATGCACATGATGCAGAACACCGGTCAGTCCTGCAACGCGCCCAGCCGGATGCTGGTTGAGGCGAGCATCTATGACAAGACCGTGGAAGAAGCCGGTGAAGTTGCCAGCAAGATCACCGTTGGCCCGGCATCCGAAGAAGGGCGGCACATCGGCCCGGTGGTGAACGAGGTGCAGTTCAACAAGATCCAGGACCTGATCCAGAAGGGCATCGACGAGGGCGCGCGTCTGGTCGCCGGTGGCACAGGCCGGCCGGACGGGCTGAACCGCGGCTTCTTTGTCAAACCGACGGTCTTTGCCGATGTCACGCCCGACATGACCATCGCGCGTGAGGAAATCTTTGGCCCGGTCCTGTCGATCATGAAATTCGACACCGAGGAACAGGCCGTCGAGATCGCCAATGACACGGTCTATGGGCTGACCAACTATGTCCAGAGCACCGATGGCACGCGCCGCAACAGGCTGGCACGCCGGTTGCGGTCCGGCATGGTCGAGATGAACGGCCAGGGCCGCGCGGCGGGCTCCCCCTTCGGCGGGATGAAACGCTCCGGCAACGGCCGCGAAGGCGGCATCTACGGGATCGAGGATTTCACCGAGATCAAGGCCGTCTCGGGCTGGGCTGCTGAATAGGCAGTGCCACGACGGGCGATCGGACAGGGCCGCCTTCGGGTGGCCCTTTTCCTTTCACGCCCATGACTGCCTGAGGCACAGCGCCGCCGGGGGACGCCGGTTCAGCCTGCTTTGCGCTTCCATTCTTCCCAGAGGAAGGGATATGCCCAGACGCATTCGTGGGTCCGTGCCAGACCCTCGCGGATGGCGTCTCTTTCACCGTCCTGCGCGGGTGAATAGCGGTGGAACTGCACGGTCAGCCTGTCCACCCGTGCCATCAGGCCGGTGTCGATCAGGGCGGGCAGCAGATCGTATTCCCCGCCCTCGATGTTCATCTTGATGCAGGCCACGCGGTCCAGCCCCAGCGCGTCAAAGACCTCTGCCACCGGGCGCACCTCGCCCTGCACCGGGTTGCCGGAGGCGACCAGCGCGGAGGAGGCGTTTTCATCGTCGGAGAGGTCCAGCACCCCGGCGGAAGCCCCCATGGCATAGCCTTCGACGGTGACATCCTTGCGTCCTGCAAAACGATCCTGCAGGTGGCGGATGAACCTCGGGTGGGGTTCGAAACAATGGACCTTCACACCGTAAAGCGCGGTCATCCGCTCTGCCCAGTCGCCCTTGTATCCGCCGACGTCCAGAACGGTATCGCCGGGTTTCAGCCCGTCGTAACGTTCAGGCGTGCCGCGCCCATGCGCGGCGTAGAATTCCCGGACCATGCGCTTGTAGGCGCGAAACTCGGGGTTGGTGGCCAGTTTCCACATCTTGTGCAACTCGCTTGAGATCGACATGCGGCGGTTCCTTTGCATCTGGCGCAGGGCGCAATCTTTATCATAGAAAGCTGGGAAGCAATGGTGAAAGGTAACCATGATCTATACCCGCCTGCACGGATTCCTCGGCAACCAGATGTTTCAATACGCGGCCGCCGCGCAGCTGGCGGCGCGTCTGGGGGTGCCGGTGGCGCTCGACCCGCGCCGGGCGGCGGCCAAGGGGCAGGGCAACCTGACCGAGATTTTCGACCTGCCGGTGGTCGCCCCCGCGCAGCTGCCCCCCGATCAGGACCGCAGGCGGCTGGCCTATGCCATCTGGCGGCTTCTGGGCCGGTCACCCCGCCTGCGCCGGGAAAAGGGGCTGGGCTATGACCCGGCTTTCGAAGACTGGGGCGATGAAAGCTATCTGCACGGGTATTGGCAGAGCGAAAAGTACTTTGCCGGGATCAGGGACCACCTGCGCAATGTCTTCACGATGGTGCCGCCCATGTCGCCCGAGAACGCCGACATGGCCCGGCAGATCGCGGCGGGGCCCTCGGTGGCGCTGCATGTGCGGCGCGGCGATTACGTGGCGCTGGGGGCAACGGCGGTCTGTGATCAGGCCTATTACGACGCGGCACTGGCCGCGGTGACACAGGGGTTGCCGGAGGCGCCGACAGTCTTTGTCTTTTCCGATGATCCGGGCTGGGCGCGCGACAACCTGGCAGTTCCCTTCGACAAGGTGGTGGTGGACCTGAACGGGCGCGAGACCGCCCATGAGGACATGCGGCTGATGTCGCTGTGCCAGCACAATGTGATCGCCAATTCCACCTTCAGCTGGTGGTCCGCATGGCTGAATGCCCATGAGGGCCGCCGCGTGGCCGCCCCGGCCCGCTGGTTTGCCAATGACCACCAGCGCAACCCTGACATCCTGCCCGAGGATTGGATTGCCATCGGCTGACGCCCCGGAGTTTTCAAAAACTCCGGTCCGAATTTTTCGAAAAATTCGGCTCCCCGCCGCCCCTAGGTCGTGTTGACATTCATTGTCGCCCACCCGCGCGACACTGAATGTCAACACGACCTAGAAAGGCGCTTTCGACCTAATTTTCGTCGACCGCCCGCCCTGCGGATGATTGAACCGCAGTTCTTCCGAATGCAGCATCAGCCGGGGATAATCCCGTGCCGGACCCGTGGCATAAAACGGGTCACCCAGGATCGGATGCCCGATGCTCAGCATATGGACCCGCAACTGGTGGCTGCGCCCGGTTCTGGGGAACATCCGCACACGGGCGGTGTCGCCCTCATCCTTGATCCGTTTCCAGTCAGTCTGCGCGGGTTTGCCGGTGTCATGGCAGACCTTTTGCAGCGGGCGGTTCGGCCAATCGACGATCAGCGGCAGGTCGATGGTGCCGGCAGGTTCCGCGGGCACGCCCCAGACCCGCGCGACATAGGTCTTGCGCGTCATCCGTTTTTCGAATTGCAGGCCAAGGTGCCGCTGCGCATAGGGTGTCATGGCAAAGATCATCACACCGGATGTATCCCGGTCCAGCCGGTGCACCAGCAGCGCCCCGGGGAAGACCTGCTGAACGCGGGTCAGCAGGCAGTCGGCCAGATGCGGGCCCTTGCCCGGCACGCTGAGCAGGCCGCTGGGTTTGTCCACCAGCAGCACTTCGGCATCTTCATGCAGGATCACCAGCGGATCCTGCGGCGGGTCATATTCCGTTTCCATCCCTTCCCGTCTCAGATGTAGGGTGGGTTTTCAAGCCACCAGCGCAAATGAGGCCCCCATGCACCCCACCATCGAAAAAATGCAATCTGTCGTCGCCTCGGGCGACCATACTGCGATCGCGCCGATTCTGGCGGCTGATGTGACTTTCCTGCCGCCCACCTATTGGAAGACCTGGACGGGCCGCGACGCTGTAGCGGCGGTGCTGGGCCATGTCGGGCAGGTGTTCAGCGATTTCCGCTATCGCCGGGTGATGGGCGCGGGCAACGACTGGGCGCTGGAGTTTCAGTGCAGGATCGGCGAGTTTGACGCCGTGGGTGTCGATCTGATCACGCTGGGCGATGACGGGTTGATTGCCCATTTCGAAGTGGTCATGCGACCGCATAAATCCATCGGTGCACTGCGCGACGCGATGAACGCCCGTGTGATGCAGGATCCTGCGTTTCTCAAATTCAAGGATGCGCTGTCGTGACGCGGCCTTGCGGCGCTGCTGTCAGCCCCGCTGCGGTCTTGCCCTGATCCGTGTCCGATAGATCGCGCGTCTGATTTCCCGCATCAGCTTGCCGCTGGCGCGGGTCTTCTTCTGGATGGTCGAAGCGCCCGGCATTTCGCCCACACCGCTTGGCCAGATCGTATGTATCGGCTGGCCGGTGACCCAATGCATCTGCAGCGTTGTATCCACCGGACGGTCCAGCCGTTCCGTCGCCGCCAGCAACCGCCGTGCCGCTCCCCTGCCAACAACCTGACAGACGGTCTGCAGCCCGATCACACGGGGCAGGAACAGCGCGGCACCGCCATCCTCGGCCAGCACGACCTGCCTGTGTTCGCGGTCCTTTGCGGGCAGGCGGATAAAGCTCTCCTCACCCGCATGTGCCGCCACCAGGGCCATGGCCCTGTCCCAGGGTGCCGGGTCAATCACCAGATCATCCTCGGCGATCAGGACAAAGGGGTCCGGCCCCGCTGCGATCTCCTGCCAGCATTTGCGGTGGCTCAGGAAACAGCCCACCTCGCCCGGGCCCATGGCAAAAGGATAGGGCGGGGTGTGGCACTTGCCGTCCTGAACATCCGCCGCGCCGCTTTGTCGCGCCTCGTGGCCGTTAACCGCGGGCATGACCTCGGCCCCCGGCAGGACGCCCATGAGCCGCGCGACATTTTCTGCGCGCGTGCCCGATCCGGGCATATGGATGATCAGGGATCGCATCTGTCAGGCCCCGTCTCGCGCGGGTGGGCGAAAATGAATGTCAACACGACCTAGTCACCCGGAATCAAAGTTTGGCTCATTGAATGCCACTCTCAACGGCAGGTTCGCACCCGACCCCGAGGGCGGCCTTCCATTTTGCGAGGCATTTCCATTTTTCCATACTTCTCAGCATCTTGCGAGGTCGGAATTTCGCACCCGCCCTGGGGGGCGGGGTCGGGTGCGAACCGGATCGCAAGCGATCCGGGCGCAGGAGGAAATGATGCATATTTCGTTTCCGCAATACTAGTGCAGCACAACGCGGGCGCCATTCGGCACGCGGTTGGCCAGGTCTATGACATGGGCGTTGATCATGCGCACGCAGCCGTTCGACACGGCGCGGCCGACGTTTTCCGGCTGCGGCGTGCCATGAATGCGCAGCAGGGAATCCCGGTTGCCCTTGTAGAGATAAAGCGCACGCGCCCCCAGCGGGTTGGGCCCGCCACCCGGCATCCCGGCGGCGTGTTTGGCATAGATATGCGGCTCCCGGCGGATCATGTTCTTGGTTGGCGTCCAGCGCGGCCATTCTGCCTTGCGCCCCACCCGGAAGGTGCCGGAATAATAGCGCCCCTCCTTGCCGATCCCCACCGGATAACGGACGGCCTTGCCCCCCTCCAATGTCCAGTAGAGCGCGAATTGCCCCGGATCGACATGAATTTCACCGGGTGCAAAGCCGTCCCGGATACGCACGATCCTGGCCTTCTGGTGGTCCGGTATCTGATATTCCCCGGTTGCGGAGATTGCGGGCGTGGCGACCAGTGCGGCAGCACCGGTGATCAAAAGGGTGCGGCGGTTCATCAATGGCATCCGGGTCTCCTCAGGCACGACAGCTGTTTGGGCTCAACATAACCCGCCCGCGCCGGAGGGCAATTGCGGAAATCCCGACCTGGTGCCGCGCCCCGGCCCAAAGCAAAAGGCCCCCGCGCAGCGCGCGGGGGCCCAGATGGGTCCGGAAAGGAGCCGAGGATCAATCCTCGACTTTTTCCTCTTTCTTCACTTCTTCACCGGTTTCCTGATCGACAACCTTCATCGACAGGCGCACCTTGCCGCGATCGTCAAAGCCCAGAAGTTTCACTTTCACTTCCTGGCCTTCCTTCAGCACATCCGACGGATGGTTCAGGCGGCGGTTCTCGATCTGGGACACATGCACCAGGCCATCGCGCTTGCCAAAGAAGTTCACGAAAGCACCGAAGTCCACGATCTTGACGACCGTACCGGTGTAGACCGCGCCTTCTTCCGGCTCTGCGACGATGGAGTGGATCATGTCGTAGGCTTTCTTGATCGCGTCGCCGTTGGGGCTTGCGATCTTGATGATGCCTTCGTCGTTGATGTCGACCTTGGCGCCCGACACTTCCACGATCTCGCGGATGACCTTGCCGCCGGAACCGATGACCTCACGGATTTTATCCGTCGGGATCTGCATGGTTTCGATGCGCGGTGCGTGAACGGAGAAGTCCGCCGCACCTGACAGTGCCTTGTTCATTTCGCCCAGGATGTGGATACGGCCTTCTTTCGCCTGCGCGAGGGCTTTCTCCATGATCTCGGGCGTGATGCCCGCAATCTTGATGTCCATCTGAAGCGAGGTGATGCCCGCTTCGGTCCCGGCCACCTTGAAGTCCATGTCGCCAAGGTGGTCTTCGTCACCCAGGATGTCGGAGAGGATCGCATAGGATCCGTCTTCTTCCAGGATCAGACCCATGGCCACGCCGGCCACCGCCGATTTCAGCGGCACGCCTGCATCCATCATGGACAGGGAGCCACCGCATACGGAAGCCATGGAGGATGAACCGTTGGATTCAGTGATCTCCGAGACAACGCGGATGGTGTAGGGGAAATCCGTTGCCGCGGGCAGAACCGCCTGCAACGCACGCCATGCCAGCTTGCCATGGCCAATCTCGCGACGGCCCGGGCCTGCGACGCGACCGACTTCACCAACCGAGTAGGGGGGGAAGTTGTAGTGCAGCAGGAAGTTGGATTTGAAGTTGCCGTGCAGCGCGTCGATGAATTGTTCGTCATCGCCGGTGCCCAGCGTGGTCACGACCAGACCTTGGGTTTCACCCCGGGTGAACAGCGCCGAACCGTGGGTCCGGGGCAGGATGCCTGTCTCGGCCACGATGTCGCGGATCTCGTCGGTCTTGCGGCCGTCGATACGCTTGCCGGTCTTGACCACGTCGCCGCGCAGGATGGAGGCTTCGAGCTTTTTCAGTGCGGAACCCAGGTTGGGATCCTCAAGCTGCTCTTCGCTCAGGCTTTCCTTGATCTTGTCGCGGGCCGCTGAAACGGCGGCTGTCCGCTCCTGCTTGTCGGCGATGGCAAAGGCGGCGCGCATGTCTTTCTCGCCCGCTTTCTTCACGGCTGCCGACAGCTCGGAATAATCGACCGGCTGGAAGTCGAAGGGCTCTTTCGCCGATTCTTCTGCCAGGTCGATGATCAGGTCGATCACCGGCTGAATGCTGTCATGGGCAAATTTCACCGCACCAAGCATTTCCTCTTCGGACAGCTCATAGGCTTCGGATTCGACCATCATGACCGCATCCTTGGTCCCGGCAACCACCAGGTCGAGGCGCTGTTCGGGGTTCAGGCGCAGGTCCTGCATGTCGTCCACAGTGGGGTTCAGGATGTATTCGCCATCCTCGAAACCGACGCGGCAACCGGCGATCGGACCCATGAAGGGCGCGCCGGAAATGGTCAGCGCGGCAGAGGCCGCGATCATTGCGACCATATCGGGATCATTGACCAGATCGTGGCTCAGCACGGTGCACATCACCAGCACTTCGTTCTTGAAGCCGGGGACGAAAAGCGGGCGGATCGGACGGTCGATCAGGCGCGCTGTCAGCGTTTCTTTTTCGGTCGGGCGCGCTTCGCGCTTGAAGAAGCCACCCGGCACCTTGCCGGCGGCATAGTATTTTTCCTGGTAGTGGACGGTCAAAGGAAAGAAATCCTGACCGGGTTTTTGCTGACGTGCATATGTCACGTTGGCCATCACGCTGGTTTCGCCCAGTGTGGCAATCACCGACCCATCCGCCTGACGGGCCACTTTTCCTGTTTCGAGTGTGAGCGTTTCTTCGCCCCACTGCATTGATTTCGTCGTTACGTTAAACATCTACGTTTCCTGTGTTGGCCCGCGGGCCTTTGCATAGAGGGCGCATTCCCTCTGACTCCGGTATCTTCTTTATCAGGCGCTGGAGTCCGGGCGCCGGCTTTCAGATTGCGCGGGCATACAGTGTTTCAAAGGGGATGGGAAGGCATTGGATCAATGAGTTCTGGCCACCCGGACAGAATCTGAAGTTCGCTCCGCGCTTCGGATCAATGCGCTGGACTCCGTCTACGGAGCCTATCCGAGCACGGCAAAGCGTGCCTTCAGCAAGGCTTCGGCGTATTCGTCATCTGCGGTGCTGTCATAGACGACCCCGCCGCCAACATTCAGCGTGACGCGATTGTCGGGGCCACAGATCAACGTGCGGATTGCGACGCCAAAAGACATCGCACCATCCGGGGCGATCCACCCGATGGCACCGCAATAGGCATCCCGCGCCTTCGGTTCGAGCGTGGCAAGTATCTGCATCGCGCGGATTTTTGGTGCGCCTGTGATGGAACCACAGGGAAACAGCGCTTCGAAAATTTCGGATATGGTTGTGCCCGATCTGATCTGCGCGGTGATGGTAGAGGTCATCTGATGCAGCGTCTGATAGGTTTCGATGGCAAAAAGCCTGGGCACTTCTACAGTGCCAATTTGCGAAATACGGCTCATGTCATTGCGCAGAAGGTCGACGATCATCAGGTTTTCGGCCTGGTTTTTCTCTGAGGACCGAAGCCAGTCCTTCTGCTTTTCGTCCGCGTCCGGCGATGCGCCGCGCGGTGCCGTGCCTTTCATCGGGCGGGCGGTCATTTTCCCGCGTGGATCAAGATGAAAGAAAAGCTCCGGAGAACGCGACAGCAGGACAGGACCGCCCAGATCAACCAATGCGCCAAATGGCGCCGCTTGTTTCGCGCGCAAAGCCGCGTAGAGCCCGTCAACCGTGCCGGTCCGCTGCGCGGACATCGGAAACGTCAGATTGGCCTGATAAATGTCACCCCGGCAGATGAAATCATGCACCTTGTCGAAGGCCGCGACATAATCGTCGCGCTGCCAGTCCGGTGCCGGGATGCTCAGCGTCGCAGGGGCCTTTGCCGCTGCTAACCGGCTTGGCTGTGGCGCATCGAAAACCCCGAATTGCAAAAGCGGCGTTTGGCGGCGGGTTGGCAGAAAATCCCGCAGTTTGGGCGACAAAAGATAGCCCAGTTCATAACTGGCGTAGCCCGCGAGCCAATGGCCCCCGGCCTGCGCATCCTCAAGCGCGGCCAGTGCCGCGGGCACATCTGAGGGCTGGTCTGCGATGATGATGTGACGGGGCGCGGCAAACAGGGTGCCGTCCGGAAGTGGGCCGTGGTCAAAGACAACGCGTGCGTTTTTCATCTGCTATCTTTGATGCAGGTGCTGAACCGCAATTGGGTCAAAAGTCGGCGGCAATGCGCATATCGCGAAGCGGTCTGACAACCCTGATCGATTCCTGGTAGATCGGGTCCGCTTTATAGGCCGTCAGCTTTTCGACGCTTTCGAACTCGGCATAGACAATGACGTCCACCTCGCCGGACAATGCGTCGTTCTGGATGTTCTCCCGGACCTCAAAAAACTGGCTATGGGGAATATCGCCAAGCATTTTCAGCCCGGTCACGATGGCGGGAATATCCGATTTTTCTTTTGCGCTGAAGAAAACGATGTGGCGGATCGCTGGTCTGGATGTCATTTTTGGGCCTGCATGTGGTCTGGTGCGGATCGCATCCGGGGTGCTAATCATATTCAATCGGTCTGATCAATGCCGCGATTGAGAATGCCTGCCAGACATGAAAAAGCCGCCCCCTGCTTCCAGAGCGCGGCCTTGTCTTTTTGTAAAGCGGTCAGGCTTAGCGGCGCAGGCCCAGACGTTGGATCAGGTCCTGGTAACGGGCCTCATCCTTGCTTTTGACATAGTCCAGAAGTTTGCGGCGTGTTGCCACCATCTTGAGCAGACCACGGCGGCCGTGGTTGTCTTTCTTGTGGGTCTTGAAGTGCTCTGTCAGCGTTGCAATACGCGAGCTGAGCACGGCAACCTGTACTTCGGGCGAACCTGTGTCGCCTTCCGAAGTACCGAATTCCTTGATCAGGCGTGTCTTTTCTTCTGCAGTAATCGACATCGGGGGCTCCTTCTTGAGAAAGGGTTAATCGGAATGGCGCAGGCCGGGATGTCGTCCAGCACAGGCCCATGGAGAATTCGACCCTGAATCAGATTCGGGGCCGATGGGGGCGTATATGAAAATCCCCGGACTTTGGCAAAGGGTTATTCGCTGGCTGCTCTGTTGGGGCTGTCCGTCCCTAACCAAGGAACCCCAGACCCTGCGCGGTGCTCAGCGGGATCAGCGAGATATCGGCGGCCTCCAGCAGGCTGTTGCCCTGCAATGTCGCCATCACCTGGCTGCCCATGACGATCTGAAGCTGGCTTTCATCCTCCGGGTTCCGGACCACGGAAATCTGCGGTTCCTCTGCCCCGTCACCGCTGTCGTCCCAGACAAACAGCAGCGAATCCTCCTGCGGTTCGAAATCCAGCACCTCCGCCGGCCCGCCGCTTCCGATCCAGTCGCCCAGAACGATCTGGTCCGCCCCCTCTCCGGCGGTGACGATATCGCCCTGACCGGCGACAATCAGATCGTCGCCGCCGCCACCGTTCAGATAGTCACCGTCATCGCTGTCGCCGGTTCCCGGCGCCGGGGTGCCATCCGCAATGCCCGAAAGCGTGTCGTCGCCCCAGCCGCCAAACAGGGTATCACTGCCCGCACCGCCATGCAGGGCATCGTCATCCAGGCCCCCCATCAGCGCATCGTCACCCGCCCCGCCGAACAGCCGGTCATCGCCGGCAGAGCCTTGCAGGCTGTCATTGCCTGCGTTGCCATGGATCACGTCATCATCGTTGTGTCCGGCAAGCTGGTCATCCGCAGCGCCGCCGAAAAGGTCGTCATCGCCGTCTTCGCCATGCAGGGTGTCATCGCCGATGCCCCCCTCCAGCGTGTCGTTACCGCCCGCGCCGTGCAGATCGTCATTGCCTGCGCCCCCGTCGAGGATATCGTTGCCGCCGTATCCGCCGATCTGGTCGCCGCCATCGCCGCCGATCAGCGTATCGGCACCCTCCGTTCCGGACAGGATATCGTCTCCACCCGTCTGCGAAAGGATATCGTTCCCACCTGTCTCCGACAGGATATCCTCGTCGGTATCGGTATCCCGGGCGCCGATGTCCACGTAAACAACGGCGCTGACCGCCATCAAACCCATCAAACCCGCAAGAAACATCATCGGCACACACCATCAAATCAGGGGGTGGTGCAACGCGCACCGCCCCCCTGAGATCATCCGGGAGAACGGCCAGCGGGTCAAAAGCAAACCGGAAAGTTGGTTAATGCGAGGCTGTCGCCCCGGCACTCCAACGCCATTCCTCGGGTTGCCGGGCATAGGGCAGGTAGAGCGGATGGCGCGGGTGCCCGGCCTTGGACAGGCCCAGGTGGAACAGGGGCACGGCACCGGCGCCAAGCATCTGGGCCACCTGCGGCCCCCGGTCCAGATGTGCCCCGTGGACACCCCATGCCGCGATGACATGATCGGCCCAGACCATGCCCTCGGCCAGCACCGAATCGTTTTCCGGCCCCACCGGATCATTCGCCGCACGCATGTCCCGCGGGTCGGTGGCGCGCCAGGCAAAGATGTTGGTCACCCGAAACCCGCCATAGCCCAGGTGCCGCGCGCGCCGCTCGCAGCGCTCCACCGTCGGATCGTTCTGCACTTCGGTCGCCGTGGAGGGGTTCAGCATCACGAACATCACCTTCAGGGCCGCCGCATCCCAGACCCGCGTCAGGCTGTAGCGATAGGCCTCGCAGTCGGAATAGACCGCGGTGGAGGGGGCGTCGCCCTTGGTATGGCTGCGGGTGATCATGCCTGCTGGGTCAGCCTGCCTTATGCATCGTCGTCCTGCGACAGGTTGAACACCCGCGAGGGGTGCAGCTCGCCCGCCTTGAACCGGCCCACGGCAACCGCCCGACCCTCGAAAGAGGCCCAGCATTCATCGCCGTATTCGACGCCTGACGCGATCACCATGCCGGGATTGCCATTGCGCAGCCGGGTGGCCCCCTCGGCGGTGGCCTTGACCTCGGGCAGGTCGTCCAGCCCGATCTCAAGCGGTTGCAGGTGCTGGTCCAGCTCCGGCGTGCGCGCCATTTCGGTAATCTGGTCCAGGGACAGACCGTCCGCCACATCAAAGGGCCCGGACCAGATCCGGCGCAGATCGCGGACATGGCCAAGACAGCCCAGTTTCTGCCCCAGGTCACGGGCAATCGACCGCACGTATCCGCCCTTGCCGCAGACCATCTCTAGCGTGACATGGTCGGCATCGGGCCGGTCGGTCAGCAACAGGCTTTCCACAAACAGCGGCCGCGCTGCCAGTTCCATCTCTTCCCCGTCCCGCGCGCGCTTGTAGGCGCGTTGCCCGTCGATCTTGACGGCGGAAAACTGCGGCGGCACCTGTTGGATGTCACCGACAAAATCCGCCAGCGCCGCCTTGATCGCCTCGTCATCGGGGCGCAGATCGGATCTGCCCAGCTCTTCGCCCTCGGCGTCATCTGTGTTCGTGGCGATGCCCAGCCGGACGGTGAACTCATAGGCCTTGAGCGCGTCGGTAATATAGGGAACCGTCTTGGTCGCTTCCCCCAGCGCAATCGCCAGCACGCCCGTGGCTTCCGGGTCCAGCGTACCGGCGTGCCCGGCCTTCCTTGCGTCCAGCGCCCAGCGGACCTTGTTCACAACGGCGGTCGACGTGGGACCTGCCGGTTTGTCCACGACCAACCAGCCGGAAATATCTCTGCCCTTGCGTTTGCGCGCCATGTCTCACCCTTCTGTTTCGCGTGCGAGCCTATACAGACAGCTGCCACCGCTGCCCAGCAGATATCTGCGCCCCGGCACCGCGGCGCCCGTCAGCACAGACGCTCAGTCTGATTCGACCACGCCGACGATGGGCCCGATCGTGGTGAAGCCCGCATCATCGCGGCCCAGACCGGGCGCGCGCAGGCGCGATACATTGCCATCGAAATAAAGCGCATTCGGCAGGCCCAGACGGTCCCGGAAAAACGTGCCGAATTCGTGAAAGGTGACGGTATTGTCCGAAATCACAAAGATCGCCCGCGAGCCATCGGCCGTGGTGCCGACGCCATTGCGGATATAGCGCGACGTGCTGTTCTTCAGGAAACGCGGATGCAGCTTGCCGTCGATGACCAGCATCGGACCCGATTGGGTCGCAGACCGGCAGGCGGGTCTGGCCTTGAGAAAGGCGGTTGTTTCCATGACGTCGGCACGGGTGTCGCGGATGCAGAAGATCCCGTTCGGCAGCAGGCCGAAATTGCCGGGGCCATCGGTGCTGATCACCTCCTGCAGCTGGCGGCCATTCTCAAGGTAATAGCCAACCGGCGCGCGGTTCTCGTGATACATGCCTGCGTTCATTGCAAAGCCAAGGTGAAGCCCCTTGGCAGCAAGGGCCTTTTCCACGTTTCCGAAATGTCCGTAGGTGCTGCCGGTCTCATCCGTCAGGAACAGCTCCAGCCGCTCTTTGGTCAGGTCCACTTCGCAGATGGAATATTTATTCCCGCCATAGCTTTCCTTGCGGCAGTCCGTTGCCTGGGCAGTGCCTGCCACAAGCATCAGGCCAAGCCACAGGAGCAATCTCATCCGTCACTGTCCGGGCCGGGCGCATCGCCGGGTGCATCGGCGTCACGGCGCACCGCTTCCTGATTCAGCATGCGGCGGGTCTCGTCCATCTGGTCAAAGGTCTCGTCCAGGCGAAACCGCAGTTCGGGGGCGAACTTCAGCGTCAGTTTCTTGGCCACCTGCCTGCGCAGCTCGCCCTTGTTGCGGGCCAGCAGCTTGATCAGCTCGTCCTGACCTTCGCCGCCCAGCGGCAGCACATAGGCCGTGGCAATCTTCAGATCGGGAGAGGTTCTGACCTCGCCCACCGTGACCGACATGCGGTTGAGGTCGGTATCGTGCACATCGCCGCGCGCCAATACCTCGGACAGCGCCCGGCGAATGGTTTCACCGACCCGCAATTGGCGTTGTGACGGGCCTGCGCCCTCGTGACTCTTGTTTCTGGACATGCCCTCCATCTAAGACGTTGCAAGGCTTTTGCCAAGGCGGCGAATGCAGGCTAAACCGGCCTGAGCAAAGGAGCGCAGATCATGGCAAAACTTCCCGGGGTCACAATCACCGGCGCGTCCGGGCGCATGGGGCAGATGTTGATCGCTCAGGTGCAGGCGTCAGAAAAGCTGGCGCTGGTGGGCGCGGTCGAACGGCCCGGGCATGCCTGGGTCGGACAGGACATTGGCCTGGCCATGGGCGGTGCTGCCATCGGCGTGACGGTCAGCGATGACGCACAGGCGGCGATTTCGGCTGCCGATGCGGTGATCGACTTTACCGCGCCCGCCGCCACACTGGCCTTTTCGAGCATCGCCGCTGCGGCGGGCACGGTGCATGTGATCGGCACCACCGGCATGACCGAGGCCGAAATCGCGCAGCTTGCGCCCGCTGCGGAAAAGACGGTCATCATCCGGGCCGGCAACATGAGCCTTGGGGTCAACCTGTTGACGCAGCTGACCAAACGCGTTGCGGCGGCGCTGGACGCCGATTACGACATCGAGATCGTCGAGGCGCATCACAACAAGAAGGTCGATGCGCCCTCCGGCACGGCCCTGATGCTGGGCGAGGCCGCCGCAGAGGGGCGCGGCGTGAAGCTGGCAGAGGTCTCCGACCGGGCGCGCGACGGCATCACCGGGGCGCGCCGGCGCGGCGACATCGGCTTTGCCGCGATCCGGGGCGGTGACATCGTGGGCGAACATGACGTTATGTTTGCCGCCGAAGGCGAACGCATCATCCTGCGCCATGTGGCATCCGACCGTTCCGTCTTTGCCCGCGGTGCGCTCAAGGCAGCGCTTTGGGGTCTTGGCAAAGCGCCGGGGGCATATGACATGCTGGATGTTCTGGGCCTGAACGACGCCCGCTGAACCGGCGGTTTTCTGCGCGACTTCTCATCAAGGGTGAAACTTCACCTGGCCTTTCGGCGTGGTTGTACCAAATCATGCCATGAGGAGAGTACAAATGAGACCCTTTGCACCTGCATTGTCCGCGGTCCTTGTCACAATGGCCGCTCCCGCATTTGCCGATTTCCAGAAAGTCACCACCCGCAGCGATTTCATCGCGCTTGTCGGCGGCAAGACCCTGACCCGGCCGCTGGTCAAGATCCAGGTGCTGCCGGACGGCCAGATCGCCGGCAGGGGCGCGGCCTGGGCGGTGACCGGTCAATGGCAGTGGAAAGGTGAATATCTGTGCCGCAGCCTTGAATGGGGCGGCGACGATCTTGGCTACAATTGTCAGGAAGTGAAGGTGGACGGGGCGAATGTCCGCATCACCTCTGACCGTGGCACCGGGGAATCAGCAGACTTCAGCCTCCGCTAGGCGGCAGGGCCAGAACCTTGAAAAGTCTGGCCCTTGAAAAGCCCGACCCTCAAAAATCCACCGCGATGCCCTTTTTTTCCCAATCGCCGTACCGGACCGGCTCTGGGCCCTCCCTGCCACCCAGCTCGGGCGGCAGATCCAGTGCTTCGGCGGCCTTCCGGCGTGCGGCGGCCTCGTCCAGGGCGCGCTGGGCGGCGGGGGGAATGGGTTTGGGGGCCGGATCCGGTTGCGGCGGCAGATCGGGGCCCGGTGTCGGGACCGGATCGTTCGGCGTGTCCGGGATCGGCTTTGGGGCCGGTGTGGGGTTCCGCAGGTCGGCGGGCTCTGTCATGTGATCCTCTTGAGCGGCTGCCGCCTTTGATATACGCCGCCTCATGGGCAGGGCAACCCCGGCCCCCGACCAGAAAAGGCGACGGCATGGCAGACACAGGCGTACAGGCGCGCAGAAGCGCTGTATATCTTCTGGACCAGATCCTGGGGGAAGAACCGCGCCTGATGTCGGAACTGCTCGCAGGGGGGGCGCTGGACAAACTGCCGCCCGACGACCGCGCCCGCGCCCAGCGGCTGGCCCAGGAAACCCTGCGGGGCATGGAGCGCGCCGACCGATTGCTGCAAAAGCATGTCAAGAAATCTCCGCCCCTCACGGTGCGCAATGTGCTGCGGGTCGGCACTGTCGAACTCTGCAAGGGCGGCGCGGCACATGGGGTGGTGAACGCCATGGTGACCCTCGTCTCGCAACACCGGACATTGAGCCACCTCAAGGGGCTGACCAACGCCGTCCTGCGCAAGATCGCCGCCGAAGGGCCTGACGCCTGGGGCGCGCTGCGGGCGCCGCGGCTGCCGAAATGGCTGCGTGGCCCGCTGACCGAAGCCTGGGGCCCGGAGGCGATTGCCGCGATGGAAGTGGCGCATTTCGCCGGTGCCCCCCTCGACCTGACGGCCAAGGGCGATCCGCAGCTGCTGGCAGAGGCGACCGGTGGGGTGCTGTTGCCCACAGGTTCCGTGCGGGTGGCGGAAGCGGGTCAGGTCTCTGCCATGCCGGGATTCGCGGCGGGCGACTGGTGGGTGCAGGATGCCGCCGCGGCACTGCCCGTCCGCATCCTTGCGCCCAAAACGGGCGAACAGGTGCTGGATCTCTGTGCGGCACCGGGAGGCAAGACCATGCAACTGGCTGCCGCAGGCGCGGCGGTGACTGCCGTCGATTCCTCTGCCACCCGCATGGCGCGGCTGCGCGAAAACCTGACCCGCACGGGATTGCAGGCCGAACTGCAGACCGGGGACGCCCGCGCCGTCACTGGCTCCTTTGATGCGATTCTGCTGGATGCGCCCTGTTCCGCCACCGGCACGCTGCGGCGGCACCCGGATCTGCCCTATGCCAAGGACGGATCGGAATTTGGCGATCTGATCGCATTGCAGGCGGAGCTGCTGGACCACGCCTGGTCCCTGCTGAAACCCGGCGGGCGGCTGGTGTTCTGCACCTGCAGCCTCTTGCCCGACGAGGGGGAGGTCCAGGTCGACGAGGTGCTGGAACGGCATGGCGACATGGTGGTTGATCGCGAGGCGCTGATGGTGCCGGGGGTTGAAGCGGATTGGGTCACCTCGGAGGGCGGCCTGCGGCTGCGCCCGGATTTCTGGGCGGACCGGGGCGGGATGGATGGTTTTTATATCGTCTGCCTGCGCAAGGGCGGCTGATGGCGGATCAAGGAAAACTGCTGCGGTCCTGACGATCCCGTCCCAAAATGCGCAGACTACATCCGGACTGGCCGCGCCAGCCTGATCGCGCCGGATCGGCCGTCTGTGCCGCCCTGTGAATCTTTGCCCACATCGCCCTGTGAGCGACGACACGCTCTGCCTACACCGCCCTGTAAATGATGACATGTCAAAAATGACATGTCATCATTTACGGAAAGTTAAGGCGAGCGCCCGGGCCGGAAACACCCATTGCGGCGACCGCGCCGCAGCAGGCGTCAAACGTCGGCAGGCGGCGGGTTGGGGACAGCCAGGTAATCCCGTGAAGGGATCGCAACCATCCCTTTCAGCCCCAGCGCCGCGCGGTCCGGCTCTGACAGCGCCGCCATCGCCTCGGCCACTGCATCGAATATGGCAGAACCGTCCCTGCCGCGCGCGGTGATATAGGGCAGGCCGGGCGTCGGCTCTGTCCACGCCAGCACCCGCAACTGCGTTGCACAGGGCTCAAATTGCCGGATCAGCCGCCAGGTCACCGCGTCAAGCGCCGCAATATCGGCACGGCCCTCAGCCACGGCCCTGGCGGAATTCACATGCCCATGGCTCTGGCTGCGGTCCTGAAACCAGAAACCTGCCGCGCGCGCTGCGGCATGTATCGCGGCAAAGCCGGATTGCGACAGGGTCTGATTGTAGATGAACCTCGCACTGGCAAAGTCGGCCAGCACAGCGCGGTCATCCCCGGCGCGCACCACGATGGCACTGCGGTAATACCCCGGCGGGCATCCCGTGAGGCCGAAATCCGGCGTGCCGACCAGGGTCACCTTGTCATGCAACCGCGTCCGGTAGGGCATGCCGCAGGTCTGGCTCAGCACCAGTTCAGGGTCGGTCCAGACCGCAAAGGCATCGGCGCTGTTGGACAGCGCGACCGGTGCGTCAATCCCGCGCCCGGCCAGTGCGGCGCGGATATGCGCCCAGTACCGCCCCAGCGCGGTATCGGTTTCAGGTCTGGCATACATCATCAGGCTGGCGATCATGTTGGCAGGTTAACCCCGTCGCCGCCCCTGCAACAGCCCAATTGTGACCAAGAGCGTTTCGGGAAAATGTTGAATCGCAAATACCTTGCCACGTTTCGCGTTCCCAGGACATTTGCGATCCTTGTGCTCCAACCATTCCCCGAAACGCTTTATCGCGCCGATCCCGCGACGCCCTGCCAAAAAGCGGTGACACCCGCCGGGTCAGCCGCTATGCTCCCCGCAAACGCCAGCAGAGCGTCAAGGGCAGCAAATCATGTTCAACATCCCCGGCCTGACCGCACGGAAAGAGCGGTTTCTCAACCGGTGGCACGCCCGTGCCGCAACCCGCACGCCTGCGCAGGTCAAGGGGTTTGTCTCTTCGCCCGAACCACGCACCATCGGCTCCTATGCCCGCGGGCGGCAGCTGATCGCCGGCAATTACCTTTTCGCGGGCACCCTGATCAACGCGCCGGACCGCACCCTGTGGCAGCTTGAGGTGCCGGACGCGGCCTATGCCGCCGATCTGCAGGGCTTTGCCTGGCTCGACGATCTGGCGGCCGTGGGCGACGGTGCCGCGCGGCAGGTCGCGCAGCGATGGCTGTGGGACTGGATCGGACTTTACGGCAAGGGGCGCGGTCCCGGCTGGACACCGGACCTGACCGGCAGGCGGCTGATCCGCTGGATCAACCACGCGCTGTTCTGCCTGCGCGGGCAGGAATCCGATCAGAGCAGGGCCTTCTACCGCTCGCTTGAGCAGCAGACCCGGTTCCTGTCCCGCCGCTGGCACGGTGCCGCCCCCGGCCTGCCGAGGTTCGAGGCGCTGACCGGCCTGATCTATGCGGGCCTTGCACTTGAAGGTCAGGAAGCGCTGGCCGACCCCGCGATCAAGGCCCTGGCGCGCGAATGCCGCACCCAGATCGACGCCGAAGGCGGGTTGCCCACCCGCAATCCGGAAGAGCTGCTTGCCGTTTTCACCCTGCTGACATGGGCCGCCGCCGCGCTCAGCGACGCGGGCCGCAGCACGCCCAAGGATCATCTGGCCGCGATTTCCCGAATTGCACCCACCCTGCGGTCCCTGCGCCACGCCGATGGCGGTCTGGCCCGGTTCCACGGCGGCGGGCGCGGGCTGGAGGGCTGGCTGGACCACGCCCTTGCTGCGGCCAGGGTTCGGACCTCTCCGTCAGAGGGCCTGTCGATGGGCTATGCAAGACTGTCGGGCGGGCGCACCTCTGTGGTGATTGACGCCGCTGTCCCGCCCAGCGGTGCCGCCTCCGGCAATGCCCATGCATCGACCCTCGCCTTCGAACTGACCTCCGGCCGCCGCCCGCTGGTGGTCAACTGCGGGTCAGGGGCGTCCTTCGGGCTGGAATGGCGCCGTGCCGGGCGGGCGACCCCGTCGCATTCGGCGCTCTGTCTCGGCGGATATTCCAGCGCCCGCCTGTCCGAGCCGGACCGCCACACCGGGCGCGAGGCCCTGATCGACGGGCCGACCCATGTGCCGGTTGAAATGAGCGCCGCAGGCGACGGCATCCGCTTTCAGGGCGGGCACAACGGCTATGTGCGCTCGCATGGGCTGACCCTTGCCCGCACCCTGGAACTGACGCTGGATGGCCGGGGTCTCGCGGGCGAGGACATGCTGCTGGCGCTGGAGGACATCGAGAAGCGACGCTTTGACAAGGCGCTGGACCTTGCCGGGCTCAAGGGCCTGCGCTTTGACATCCGCTTCCATCTGCACCCGGATGTGGACGCGACGCTTGATCTCGGCGGCGCGGCGGTGTCGATGGCCCTGAAAAGCGGTGAAATCTGGGTGTTCCGCCATGACGGCACCCATAACCTCTCGCTTGAACCGGGTGCCTATCTTGAGACCACACGTCTCAAACCCCGCGCCGCACAGCAGATTGTGCTGTCCGGCATGGCATTTACATATGCCACCCGGGTCAGGTGGTCCTTGTCCAAGGCGCAGGAAACTGCGATTGGCGTCCGTGATCTTTCGATGGACGACCCATTGGCTGACAACACCGAACCGGACGAACAATAGGACCCTGCCAAATGCCTGATCTCTACCCCGTGAAACGCGCCCTTCTTTCCGTATCCGACAAGACCGGCCTGGTCGAACTTGGCCAGGCATTGGCCGCGCAGGGGGTCGAGCTGTTGTCCACGGGGGGCACCGCATCGGCGCTGCGCGACGCGGGGCTCACGGTCAGGGATGTGGCAGAGGTGACAGGCTTTCCCGAAATGATGGATGGCCGCGTCAAGACACTGCACCCGGTGGTCCACGGCGGCCTGCTGGCGCTGCGCGACAATGATACGCATGTTGCAGCGATGAACGAACACGACATCGGCGGCATCGACCTGGTGGTGGTCAACCTCTACCCCTTCGAGGCAACCGTGGCCAAGGGCGCGGCCTATGACGAGGTGATCGAGAACATCGACATCGGCGGTCCCGCCATGATCCGCTCTGCGGCCAAGAACCACGGTTTCGTCAATGTCGTCGTGGATACCGAAGACTACGCCGCTCTCATCGCAGAGCTTGAGGCCAATGACGGCCAGACCACCTATGCCCTGCGGCAGCGTCTGGCGCAGACCGCCTATGCCCGCACGGCGGCCTATGACACCGCCGTCAGCACATGGATGGCCGCGCAGATCGGCGAAACGCCGCGCCGCCGGACATTCGGCGGCACCCTGGCCCAGACCCTGCGCTACGGCGAAAACCCGCATCAGAACGCCGCCTTCTATACCGATGGCTCCGACCGTCCGGGCGTGGCGACGGCACAGCAGCATCAGGGCAAGGAACTGAGCTACAACAACATCAACGACACTGACGCGGCCTTTGAACTGGTCAGCGAATTCGACCCGGCACAGGGCCCGGCCTGCGCCATCATCAAACATGCCAACCCCTGCGGCGTGGCGACGGGCAAGACCATGGTCGATGCCTATACCCGCGCCTTCGACTGCGACCGCACCTCGGCATTTGGCGGCATCATCGCGCTGAACCAGCCGCTGGACGGTGAAACCGCGGAAGCCATCAGCGGCATTTTCACGGAAGTGGTCATCGCCCCCGGGGCCGATGCCGATGCCATGCGCATTTTCGGCAAGAAGAAGAACCTGCGCCTGCTCACCACCTCGGGCCTTGCCCCGCGCGACGCGGCGGCGCTGGCGGTGCGGCAGGTGTCGGGCGGCTATCTGGTGCAGGACAAGGACGTGGGCCGGATCACCCGCGACGACCTGAAGGTGGTGACCAAGCGCCAGCCATCCGAGCAGGAACTGAACGACATGCTCTTTGCCTGGACCGTGGCCAAACACGTCAAATCCAACGCCATCATCTATGTGAAGGACGGCGCGACCGTGGGCGTCGGCGCGGGCCAGATGAGCCGGGTGGACAGTACCCGCATCGCCGCGCGCAAGGCCCAGGACATGGCCGAGGCGATGGGCCTCTCCGCACCGCTGACACAGGGCTCGGTCGTGGCCTCGGATGCGTTCTTTCCCTTCGCCGACGGTCTGATCACGGCAGCAGAGGCCGGGGCAACCGCCCTGATCCAGCCCGGCGGGTCGATGCGCGACGACGAAGTGATTGCCGCGGCAGACGAAGCCGGGCTCGCCATGGTCTTTACCGGCATGCGCCACTTCAGGCACTGAGACGGAGGCACCGATGCGCAGTTTCATCCTATTCACTGTGGTGGCCTTTCTGATCGACCAGATCAGCAAATACCTGGTCATTCACACCATGGAACTGGCGCGCATCCGGTCCATCGACGTGCTGCCGCCGCTGCTGAATTTCCGCTATGGCGAAAACAGGGGCATCAATTTCGGGCTGTTCGGCGGCGGGTCAGAGGCCAGCCGCTGGATCCTGATCGCCCTGGCGCTGCTGATCTGCACGGCAGTGACAATCTGGCTGATGCGCTCCGCCCAGCCCCGGCTTGCGCAGATCAGCGGTGGTTTGCTGGTCGGTGGCGCCATGGCGAACGTGCTGGACCGGCTGATCTATGGCTATGTGCTGGATTTCCTCAACATGTCCTGCTGCACGATCAAAAACCCCTTTGTTTTCAACGTCGCGGATATTTTCATATTTGCCGGTGCCCTGGGCCTGATCCTGTTCAGCGGTGACGGCAAGACCGCCCCGCGCCGCCCGCACAAAAAACCTAAGTGACATTGCCTGCCTGCCTGCGATATTGAAGGGCAGACCCAAAGGAGACGCCCATGCGCCGTATCGCTCTGATGATCCTGATCCCGCTGGCACTCTCGGCCTGTGCCAACAAGGGATTGCGTGACCTTCGGACAGAATCCAAGGGCCCGGACGAATTCATGCTGTCACCCTCTGCGCCGTTGCAGGAACCCGCCAACTACAGGGACCTGCCGCCGCCGACGCCGGGGCAGGCGAACCTGACGGACCGTTCCGCCAGAAATGAAGGCGTGGCCGCGTTCGGCGGCAACCCCCAGGCGCTGCAGGGGGGCGTGGACGGGCGCGATGGCGCCCTGGTCAACCACGCCAGCCGCCTGGGCGTGACACCGGGTATCCGGGGCATCCTGGCTGAAACAGATGCCCAGTTCCGCAAGCGCAAGGCACGGTTCACCCAGATCAGGATCGTGCCGGTGGACCGCTACCAGCAAGCCTACAAACGGCAGGCGCTGGACGCCGCTGCCGAGGCGGCCCGCTGGCGCCGCGCCGGTGCGCGCACGCCTTCCGCTCCACCGGAAGAACGGCGGTTCAACCCCAGCTAAGCACAGACCAGAACTCATTTATCCGTGAGTTGCCTTGAATACGGTGGCCGCCCGCGTATCTCTCCCATGTTGTTTTCAAAGGAGCGATCATGAAACGATTGCAACTTCTTGGCGCTGTTGCGGCGCTTCTCCTGCCGGGTCTGGCGCAGGCCAGGGACAACGAGGCGGTAACCACCTTTACACTCGATAACGGGATGGATGTGGTGGTGGTCGAAGACCACCGCGCACCGGTTGTGCAGCAGATGGTCTGGTATCGGGCCGGATCGGCGGATGAACCCAAAGGGTCGTCCGGCGTGGCGCATTTTCTGGAACATCTGTTGTTCAAGGCGACCGACAAGCTTGAATCGGGCGAATTCTCGGCCACTGTCGCGGCGAACGGCGGGCGTGACAACGCCTTTACCAGCTACGATTACACCGCCTACCACCAGCGTGTCGCAGCGGACCGTCTGGAACTGATGATGGAGATGGAAAGCGACCGGATGCGCAACATCCGCCTGACGCCGGAAAACATCGCGACCGAACGGGACGTGATCATCGAGGAACGCAACCAGCGCACCGAAAGCAATCCCGGCGCGCTGATGAGCGAACAGATGAACGCGGCGCAATACCTCAACCACCGCTACGGCAGCCCCGTGATCGGCTGGATGCACGAGATGGAGGCGCTGGACCTCGATGATGCGCTGGCCTTCTACAAGACCTATTATTCGCCCAACAATGCTATCCTCGTGGTCTCGGGCGATGTGCAGCCCGATGCGGTGCGGGCCTTGGCCGAGAAATACTACGGCGTGATCCCCGCCAATCCGGACCTGCCCGAACGCCTCCGCACCCAGGAGCCGCCGCAGACTGCCGAACGGCGGCTGATCTTCCGCGATGCACGGGTGGCACAGCCCTATGTCAGCCGCTCCTACCTTGCGCCCGAACGCGACCCGGGCGCACAGGAAGAGGCCGCGGCCCTGACCCTGCTGGCCGAGATCCTGGGCGGCGGGACGACCTCCTTCCTGGCCGAGAAACTGCAATTCGACCAGCAGATCGTGACCTATTCCGGTGCCTTCTACCGGGGGGCCTCGCTGGATGACACGACATTTGACCTTGTGGTCGTGCCTGCGGCCGGTGTCAGCCTGCGGGAGGCCGAAGACGCGATGGACAAGGCCCTTGCCGATTTCATGGAGACCGGCGTGGACGCCGAGCAGCTTGACCGGATCAAGCTGCAGATCCGCGCCAATCAGATCTATGCGCGCGACGACGCCGATTCCGTCGCCAACCGCTATGGTCAGGCGCTTGCCATCGGGCTGAGCGTGGAAGACGTGCAGAACTGGCCCGATGTGCTGGAGGCGGTCACCGCCGATGACATCATGGCCGCCGCGCGCAGTGTTTTCGACAAAAGACAATCGGTCACCGGCTGGCTGATGAAACCGGAGGTCACGCAATGAAACTGATTTATGGCCTGATCCTCACGGCCCTGATGGCGCTGCCCGCCCGGGCAGAGGTGAACATCCAATCGGTCGAAAGCCCCGGCGGCCTGACCGCCTGGCTGGTCGAGGATCATTCGATCCCCTTCGTGGCGCTTGAACTGCGCTTTCGCGGCGGTGCCTCACTGGACCGGCCCGGCAAGCGCGGGTCCGTCAACCTGATGACCGCGCTGCTGGAAGAAGGGGCGGGCGACATGGATTCGCGCGCATTCTCCAAGGCTTCCGAAGCGCTGGCCACCTCCTTTGGGTTTGACGCCTCGCGCGATGATGTCTCGGTGTCGGCCCGTTTCCTGACCGAGAACCGCGCACCCTCCGTCGCGCTGCTGCGCGCCGCGCTCACCGAGCCGCTGTTCGACGAAGCCTCGATCGAACGGGTCCGGGGGCAGGTGCTGTCGATCATCCAGTCGGACGCAAAGGACCCCGATGACATCGCGTCAGAGACCTTTGACAGGATCGCCTATGGTGATCATCCCTATGCCAGTTCACTCAACGGCACGCTGGACAGCGTCGCGGCCCTGACCCGCGACGACCTGGTTGCGGCGCGCAAGGACGTCATGGCGCGGGACCGGGTGTACATCGGCGCGGTCGGCGACATCACGCCCGAAGAACTGGGCGCGCTGATTGATGAGCTGCTGGGCGATCTGCCCGAGACCGGGGCGCCGATGCCGCCACGGGCGGATGTGACGATTCCCGGCGGCGTGACCGTGGTTGATTTTCCAACCCCGCAATCCGTTGCCGTCTTCGGTCAGAAGGGCATCGCGCAGGACGATCCGGATTTCTTTGCAGCACTCCTGCTCAACCACGTGCTGGGCGGCGGGTCTTTTGAAAGCCGCCTGATGAACGAGGTGCGCGAAAAGCGCGGCCTGACGTATGGGGTCTATTCCTATCTGGTGGCGCGCGACCTGGCAGAAGTCTACATGGGGTCGGTCAGTTCCTCGAACGACCGCATCGCCGAGGCCATCGAGGTGATCCGCGCCGAATGGGCCAAGGCGGCCGAGAACGGCATCACCCAGGAAGAGCTGGACGCTGCCAAGACCTATATCACCGGGGCCTATCCGCTGCGATTTGACGGCAATGCGCCGATTGCGAACATCCTGGTGGGGATGCAGCTGCTGGGCCTGCCCATCGACTATATCGCCACCCGCAACGACAAGGTCGAAGCAGTGACACTGGCCGATGTGAAACGCGTGGCGGGCGAATTGCTGAACCCGGAAGGCCTGCAGTTCGTGGTGGTCGGCCAGCCCGAAGGGCTGCAATCCACCACCAGCAACTGAGCGGACGGCGCCGCCAAACTTTTTGAAAAGTTTGATACGGAGTTTTTGAAAACTCCGTATAGCATCGCCCCGCGCGGGGCCCTGTCCGGAACGGGATGCCCCTGCCGGCCCTGCCTCACCACCTTCACTGCGTTGTCCGCCTTTGCGCACCCAAACTTTTTGAAAAGTTTGACCCGGAGTTTTTGAAAACTCCGGCACCGGGCCTCACTCGCCGTAGGGGATCCAGATGTTCTTGACCTCTGTCGCGGCCTGAAGGAAGGGTTTGCCTTCGCCGTCGCGCCCCATCCAGTCGCGGGCGAAACCGTTGTTCACCCAGGTCCGCTTGATGTTCGAGGCGGCCCCTTTCTCCACCACCTTGCTGAATGCTGCCGCCCCGAAGGACCAGACCGCATCCACATCCATATGCCGCGCCATCGTGACGGCGACATCCGCATGTGGCCCGGTCAGGATGTTCACCACGCCCGCAGGCACATCCGATGTCTCCAGCACCTGAACGAAATCCGTGGCCGCCAGCGGATAGGGTTCTGACGCGGCAAGGATCACCCGGTTGCCCATCGCCATGGCCGGGGCCATGACAGAGATCAGGCCCAGCAGCGGTGCCTCTGCCGGGCAAAGCGCCGCGATCACCCCCACAGGTTCCTTCATCGCCAGCGCCACGCCCCGGATCGGCACGCCATGCGCCTGGCCGTCGTATTTGTCGGCCCAGGCGGCATAGGTGAACAGCCGTCGGATGCAGGCCTCCACCTCTTTCGCGCCGGTCTTGCCACCCTGCATCGCATCCAGGCGGGCCGCGAATTCATCTGCCCGTGCCGCCAGATTCTCGGCCATGTAATAGATGATCTGCGCCCGCAGATGGCCGCTGGTCTTTCCCCAGCCCTTTGCGGCCTGCGCCGCCTCCACCGCGTTGCGCAGATCCTTGCGGTTGGCGATTCCGGCGTGCCCCAGCAGCGCGCCGTTCCGGGCCCAGACCGGGGCCGAATAGCCCCCGTCGGGCCGCGCCTGCTTGCCCCCGATATAGAGCTTCGCGGTCCGGTCGATCAGGTCCTGCGGCCCCCCTTCGCCGGTGTGGGGCTCGATCTCCTTCAGCGGTTTGGGCGCTGTTTTGGGCCGCGTATAGGCTGCCAGTCCTTCCCAGCCGCCTTCGCGGCCAAAGCCGCTTTCGCGCACCCCGCCGAAACCGGCTGCGGCATCCATCAGGTTGGTGCCGTTGATCCAGACAATCCCGGCCGCCAGTTGCGGTGCCACATCCAGCGCCAGGTTGATGTTCTCCGACCACAGGGTCGCCGCCAGCCCGTAGCGGGTGTTGTTGGCCAGGCTCACCGCCTCCGCAGGCGTGCGGAAGGTGGTCGAGACCAGCACCGGGCCAAAGATCTCCTCCTGCATCAGCGTATCCGCCGGGTTCAGCCCGGTGATCAGCGTCGGCGGGTAATAGCAGCCATTCTCCGGCAGCGGGGTATCGGCGACAAATCGTTGCCCGGCGGTATTTGCCGCCACCATCTCGCTTACCGATTTCAGCTGCACGGGATCAACCAGCGTGCCCACGTCGATGCTCTTGTCCAGCGGGTCGCCCACGCGCAACCTGGCCATCCGCGCGCGCAGCTTGGCATAGAAGGCATCGGCCACCGGTTCATGCACCAGCAGGCGCGAGCCCGCGCAGCAGACCTGCCCCTGATTGAACCAGATGGCATCCACCAGCCCCTCGACGGCGCTGTCGAGGTCGGCATCGTCAAAGACGATGTAAGGCGACTTGCCGCCCAGCTCCAGGGTCAGGGCCTTGCCGCTGCCCGCCGTCGCCTCGCGGATGCGTCGCCCCACAGCGGTGGAACCGGTAAAGGCGATCTTGTCGATATCGTCATGTGCCACGATCATCTCGCCCACGGCACCATCGCCGGTGACGATGTTCACCACACCCCTGGGCAGTCCCGCCTGACGGCAGATATCCGCGAACAGCAGCGCGGTCAGCGAGGTGTATTCCGCTGGCTTCAGCACCACGGTATTGCCCATCGCCAGAGCGGGCGCGACCTTCCAGGCCAGCATCAGCAGGGGGAAGTTCCAGGGAATGATCTGGCCGCAGACCCCCAGCGCCTGCGCCTCGGGCAGCTCGCTTTCCATCAGCTGCGCCATGCCCGCATGGTAATAGAAATGCCGCTGCGCCAGCGGTACGTCGATGTCCCGGGCCTCGCGGATCGGCTTGCCATTGTCGAGCACTTCGAGGACCGCAAAGAGACGGCTGTGTTTCTGGAGCAATCGCGCCAGCGCATAGAGATACCGCGCCCGGCCATGCCCGCCCAACTTCTCCCACTTCGGCTGCGCCCGGCGCGCCGCCTTCACGGCGGCGTCCACATCTGCCTGCGTGCCCTGTGTCAGGGTCGCCAGAACCTCGCCCGTCGCGGGGTTGGTGCTGTCGAACCCCTTGCCGGGGTCGGTAAAGGCCCCGTCGATGAAATGGCCAAAGCGGCTGCCCTGATCCACCAGCCAGGCCAGCGCGTCGGCTGCGGATTCCGGGGCGGGGCCGTAGTCCATGCTTTCGAAGATTTCGGGAATGGTCATGTCGTCACCTCAGAGAAGTTCGAAGTATTGCGCGGTCAGGAAAAGGCAGAAGATGGTTGCGAACTCGGTATAGAGCTTTCGTGCCACCACGCGCTGTGCCGGTGACATTCCGATGACGGAAAATCCCCACCGGCCCGGCTCAGCGACCTTCCCGACAAGCGCGCAGCAGCGGGCAAGGTATGCGATGAAAAACACCGTCAGGATCAATCCTTGCAGGCTCTCTTTCGTCATCCGCCGCCCTTTCCCGTTAATATTTCTTAGATGATTTCAGGAATTTCCCCGAGGGGACGCCTAGCTTGTCGCGTGGCGGTAGCCCGCCGAATAATTGCCGGTGACGTGATGTTCCAGCTGCCGCTCGATGTCGTTCAGCAGCGATGAAGCGCCAAAACGGAACAGATCGGGCTGAAGCCAGCGGTCGCCCAGTTCCTCCTTCATCAGCGCGAGGTAGGTGATCGCATCCTTGGCCTTGGAGATCCCGCCCGCCGGTTTGTAGCCGATGCGAACGCCGGTGCGCTCGTGGTAATCGCGGATCGCGCGGATCATCACCAGGCTGACCGGCAGGGTGGCATTCACGCTTTCCTTCCCGGTGGAGGTCTTGATGAAATCGGCCCCCGCCATCATGCAGACCAGGCTGGCCCGCGCCACGTTGCGCAGGGTGCCCAGCTCTCCGGTCGCCAGGATCGCCTTGACGTGGGCATCGCCGCAGGCCTCCCGCATGGCGCGCATCTCGTCATAAAGCGCCTGCCAGTTGCCGGACAGCACATGGCGGCGCGAGATCACGATGTCGATCTCGCTGGCTCCGGCAGCGACGCTCATCTCGATCTCTTTCAGGCGCAGCTCGAAGGGCGACAGCCCGGCGGGAAACCCGGTGGAAACGGCAGCGACCGGAATGCCCGTGCCTGCCAGCGCCGCGACGGCGGGGGCGATCATCTCGTGATAGACGCAGACGGCCCCGGTGGTGATCGGGCCCATGCCCAGCGCCTTCAGCAGGGCGGGGGCGACGGGCTGGCGCGCCTTGGCGCACAGCCGCTCGACCCGGCGTGCGGTGTCGTCGCCCGACAGGGTGGTCAGGTCGATACAGGTGATGGCGCGCAGCAGCCAGGCCGCCTGATGCGCCTTCTTGACCGACCGGCGCGCGGGCAGGCTGGCAGCGCGGCGTTCGATCGCAGAGGTATTGGCACGCGCGGCCAGCACCCAGTTCAGGTCCAGCGGCATCCCCGGATTGCGCGGCAGGGTCACCTGCGGCAGATGCGTCTGGCCGGTGCTCACGAGGGGTGTCTGGGACGGGGCGAGTGGCTGTGCCATCGGGGCTCTCCGGTTCGTGTCAGAGTGCGAAGGTGCCACGCCTGCGCCCCCTTTGGCAAGCGGTGCTGCCGCCACGTCTTCTGCGGGAAAACTGCACGAACCGACCCTTTGATCTGCACATCACGCAGGCATCAAGTCCCGGAACAAACAGAACGAGGGCAAGAGACATGAAGACTTTCCTGATCCGGGGGGTGCCGATGGCAATGCAGCAGGACGGATGGTGGCTGAACGCGCCACCGGCGGAACCGCCGCAGGGAAAGGCCCGCAGGGCACCGGGAACGCCCTGGCGCGCCGGTTTGCTGGTGATGCTGCTGGCGCTTGGTGATCTGCTGGTCTGGCAGGTCACGCCGGGGCTGTCGCTGGCGGTTTTTGCCGTGGCGATGGTCATCGCCGCGGCGGCCGCAGCGGGCCGGATGACGGCGCGGCGCTGCATGGTGGTGGGGGCGGGCAGCCTGCTGGCCTTCCTGCCGCTGGTCGAACTGGTGCAGCCGCTTTCCTTTGCCATTGCGGTCGCTGGCGGATCTGTGCTTTTCGCGGTGATCGCCGGGCTGCGACCGGGGCAGGTTGCCCGCGCCGCGCTGCGGCTCTGGCCCCTGGGGATGCGGCAGACGGTGCAGGACGGGGCCGATGCCCTTGGCCGTCCTGACGCCAGCCAGGTGCCCGGCTGGCTACAGGGGGTTCTGAAACGCTGGTTCGTGCCGGCCTTCCTGGGCGGCGTCTTTGTCCTTCTGCTGCTGATGGCAAACCCGGTTGCCGACCGCTGGCTGGCCGATCTGACCCGGCATGAGCCTGCGCTTCCGGATGCCGACCGGGTCGGTTTCTGGCTGTGCCTGCTGCCGCTGGTCTGGACCGTCCTGCGCCTGCCCGCGATGCGCGAGCGGCTGGGCGCGGCACCGGCGCCCGCCCGCATGGGCCCGCGGCGTGAGGGGCTGATCAACCCCGGCTCGACAGTGCGCGCGCTGATCCTTTTCAACGCGGTCTTTGCGGTGCAGACGCTGCTGGATGTGGTCTATCTCTACGGGGGTGTCGGCCTGCCGGATGGGATAAGCTATGCCCAATATGCCCACCGGGGGGCCTATCCGCTGGTGGTCACTGGGCTGCTGGCCGGGGGCTTTGCCCTGATGACCCGGCGCTGGGTTCTGGGTGACCGGGTCCTGCGCGTGCTTCTGCTGCTCTGGGTGGCGCAGAACGTGGCGCTTGTGGTGTCGTCGCTGGTGCGGCTGGACCTTTATGTCGGTGTCTACGGGCTGACCCACCTGCGGCTGGCGGCGGGCATCTGGATGGGGCTGACCGCGGCCGGGCTGGCGCTGATCTTCTGGCAGGTCTGCGCCGGGCGGAACAATGGCTGGCTGGTGCTGCGCGGCGGCGGCATGGCAGCGGCGGTCCTGTATCTTTGTGCCTTTGTCAGCTTTGACGCCATGGTCGCGCGCTATAACCTGAGCCATCCGGTGCGCCAGGACCGCGCCTATCTTTGCGCGCTGGGCGAGGCTGCGCGTCCGGTGATTGCCGGTTTCGAGCTGGCACAGCAGCGCAGCATCTGCCCCGGCACGCATCGCATCACCAGCCCGCGCGACTGGCGCGAATGGGGCTTTCGCAACGCGCGCGCCCGCAATAGCCTTGCCACCATCCAAGCAAAGGCCCTGCGATGACTGCACCTCATATCCTGATCGTCGACGACGACCCCCAGATCCGCACAGTGCTGCGCATGGCCCTGGACAAGGCGGGGATGACCAGCGACGCGGCGGGCGACGGGGACGAGGGGCTGACCAAGGCAAGGTCCGGGCGTTATGACCTGATCGTGCTCGACATCGGATTGCCGCTGATGGACGGGCTGGCCCTGTGCCGGACATTGCGCCGGACCGACCAGACCCCGGTGCTGTTCCTGACCGCGCGGGATGACGAGATCGACAGGGTGCTGGGGTTCGAGCTGGGCGGTGACGATTACGTCAGCAAGCCGTTTTCGCCGCGCGAACTGACCGCGCGGATCGCCGCCATTCTCAAACGCAGCGGCGGCAGGCCGGCGCAGACGCCGCCAGGCCATTCGCGCGGCGTGCTGACACTGGATCCCGGCCGTCACACCTGTGCCGTCGCAGGTCAGGTTGTCGCCCTGACCGCGCGGGAGATGGGCATTCTGGGCCACCTGATGGCCCGCCCCGATCAGGTGCTGCCGCGCCCGGCGCTGACCGATGCGGTCTATGGCGCGCATGTCCATGTATCGGACCGCACGCTGGACAGCCACCTGCGCAACCTGCGCGCCAAACTGGCAGAGGCGGGTTGTGCGGATGCCATCGAAACAGTGCATGGCGTCGGGATCAGGATGGGGCCATGCCAAGGCAGGTGAGGCGCAAATGGCGGCCGCCCCTGGCGCTGATCGTGATCGGGGCAATGGCGGGGATCGTCGCGGTGCCGGTCCTTGGGCTGACCTATTTCCGGGTTGCGGGGAACGTGCTGGGCTGGGCGGAAACCGCCTGGCTGATCTTATGGGTGGCGCTGGCTTCGGCGGGGATACTGGGGTTCCTGCTGTGGCGGCTGGTGTTGCGCCCGGTGACAGCGCTGACCGCACATGCCCGCGACATGAAGGCGGGCCGCGCCGGAAAGCCGCCTGCGCATTTCGGCACCCCGGAGTTTTCGGAACTGGGGCAGAGCGTGATCGACATGGGCGCCACATTGCACAGCCGCGCGGCCACGATGCGGGCCTATGCGGATCATGTCACCCATGAGATGAAATCGCCGCTGACCGCCATCGCCGGTGCCGCCGAACTGCTGGAGGACGCCACCGGGGAAGAGCGCAGGGCGCTGGTTGCCACGATTGCGGATTCCGCCGCACGCATGGACCGCCTGCTGCGCGACCTGCGCCGCCATGCGGCGGCGGGCCTTGCGCGGGAGGGCGGTGAGGTGCTGCTGTCGGTGGCGGCAGGGCAGGTGCGGGGCGCTGTGGCAGAGCTGCGCCGGGACGGCATGGTGCCGATGCCGCAGGACGATCTGGCCGCGGTGCTGGAGCAGTTGATACAGAACGCGGTCAGCCATGGGGCGGATCAGGTCAGCCTTGACTGGGATGGCGGCAAACTGTCGGTAGCGGACAATGGCTCTGGCGTGGCGCCGGGCGACCGGGACCGGATGTTCGATCCGTTTTTCACCACCACCCGCGCACAGGGTGGGACCGGCATGGGCCTTGCCATCGTGCGGGCGCTGATCGGGGCGCATGGCGGCACCATCGCCCATGTGCCAACGCAGAAAGGTGCGGTCTTCGAGATATCCTTTTGAGGGGGGCCTGTTGCCGAGAGTCACAACACCCTTGGGTTCGAGTCACTTTCCCGGGCATTCGGCATAGAAGCGAAAAGTTGAGATTGCGAATTACTTGCAACTGTATTGACTTAGTTGCGAATCAATCTCATATAGAAATCATGAAAAACATGATGACCAGATTCACCCCGACCCGCCGCGCCACCCTGTTGGGGGGGCTCGCCCTTTTCGCCACAGCACCTGCCCTGCGCGCAGCGGGCGTGCTGGACGTTGTTGCCACGACCGGCATGATCGCCGATGGCGTTCGCCGTGTCGGCGGCGATGCCGTCACCGTCCGGGCCCTGATGGGGCCCGGCGTCGACCCGCATGGATACCGCCAGACCCGCAGTGACATTGTCGCGATGACACGCGCCGATCTGACCCTGTGGCACGGTCTGTTCCTTGAGGCGCAGATGGAGCGGTTCTTTGAGGAACTGGGCGGCCAGCGCCGTGTCGTTGCAGTGGCCGAGGCCCTGGACAAGAGCAGGTTGCTGGAACATGCGGATTACGCGGGGCGCTATGACCCGCACGTCTGGATGGCACCCGATATCTGGACCGACGTGGTGTCCGAAATCGCCCGCGCCCTGACCGAAGCACGCCCCGACATGGCGGAAGAATTCGCCGCAAATGCCGCCGCCTACCGCGAAGAGCTAGCGGCGCTGTCGACCTATGCCGGTGAGGCCGTGGCCATGGTGCCGGAAGAGACCCGTGTGCTGGTCACGGCGCATGACGCCTTCAGCTATTTCGGACGGGCCTATGGGTTCGAGGTGATCGGCATTCAGGGCATTTCCACCAATTCGGAAGCCGGGTTGAACCGCATCTCCGAGCTTGTCGATGTGCTGGTTGACCGCAAGATCGGCGCTGTCTTTGTCGAGACCTCGGTTTCGGACCGCAACATGCGCGCGCTGATCGAAGGGGCGGCGGCACGGGGCCATGAGGTTGTCATCGGCGGATCGCTTTATTCCGACGCGATGGGGCAGGAGGGCACCTATGAGGGGACCTATATCGGCATGATCGATCATAACGTGACCACCATCGCCCGTGCCCTGGGGGCGGATGTGTCACCTGGCGGCATGACCGGCAGGCTGAGCAGCGGCAGCTGAGCCATGAGCATCAAACTCGCCACTGAACGTCACCCGGAGACCGGACAGACCAGCCGCGAGGACAGTCCGCTGGCGGTGCGGGGCATGACCGTGTCCTATGGCCAGAAACCCGCGGTCTTTTCCGTCGACATGACGGTGGAGCCGGGCAAGATGACCGCCATCATCGGCCCCAACGGTGCGGGGAAATCCACCCTGCTCAAGGCGGCGCTGGGCATTCACAAGCCGCTGGCGGGCACCACGACGGTGTTCGGCAAGCCCGTGGGCGCGCAGCGGCACCGGATCGCCTATGTGCCGCAGCGGGCCAGCGTGGACTGGGATTTTCCCACCCGCGTGATCGACGTGGTGCTGATGGGGCTGTATCCGCAGCTGGGTCTGCTGGGCCGGGTCCGGCCCGCGCATCGCGCGCGGGCAGAGGATTGCCTGACCCGTGTCGGCATGGAGGATTTCGCCAGCCGCCAGATCGGGCAATTGTCCGGCGGACAGCAGCAGCGGGTCTTTCTGGCCCGTGCATTGGCGCAGGATGCGGACCTTTACCTGCTGGATGAACCCTTTGCCGGGGTCGATGCGGCCACCGAAAAGGCGATCATCAGCGTGCTGAAATCCCTGCGGGATGCGGGCAAGACGGTTGTGGCGGTGCATCACGACCTGTCGACCGTCACCGACTATTTCGACAATGTCTTTCTGATCAACACCCGCCGCATTGCGGAAGGGCCGGTGAAGACCACCTTTGTCACCGCGAACCTGCAGGACGCCTATGGCGGCCGGCTGGCGGGTGCGCAGATGGAAGCGCTGGCGCTGTCATGATCCGCGACGCGCTGCTGCTGCAACTTGGCTATAATGCGACCCTGGTGACCCTTGGCGCAACCCTGCTGGGGATGGCCGCAGGGGTTGGCGGGACGTTCCTGTTTTTGCGCAAGCGCGCGCTGGTCAGCGATGCGATCAGCCATGCCACGCTGCCGGGGGTCGCGCTGGCCTTTATGGTGATGGTGACACTGGGCGGCACTGGCCGGAACCTTGTCGGGCTGCTGACCGGGGCGGCGCTCTCGGCGGCGGTGGGGCTGTTGCTGGTATCCTGGCTGGGCACGCGGACACGGCTGGCCGAGGATGCGGCGATCGGCTCCGTCCTGTCGGTTTTCTTTGGCTTCGGGATTGTGCTGCTGACGGTGATCCAGACCATGTCGGCTGGTCAGCAGGCGGGCCTTGAAGGGTTCCTTCTGGGCTCGACCGCCGGGATGCTGCGCAGCGATGCGATGGTGATCGCGGTGTCGGCGGCGCTGACCCTGGCGCTGGTGATGCTGATGCGACGGCCGCTGACGCTGGCCTCTTTCGATCCCGAATATGCGGTATCCATCGGGCAGGACGTGCGCCGCACGGATCTTGCCATGATGGGGCTGGTGCTGGCAGTGACGGTTGTGGGGCTGAAGATCGTCGGGCTGATCCTGATCGTGGCCCTGCTGATCATTCCACCGGTGACCGCGCGGTTCTGGACCGAGCGGACCGACCATGTCGTGATGATCTCGGGCGCTGTCGGAGGGCTGTCGGCCTATGTCGGCGCGGCGCTGTCGGCGGCGATCCCGGCTGTGCCGACCGGGCCGATCATCGTGCTGGTGGGCTTTGCGCTGTTTGCCCTGTCGCTGCTGGTGGCCCCGGGGCGCGGCGTGGTCTCGGCGCTGGCCCGGCACCGGACCCATCAGCGGCGGGTGCATCTGCGGCAGGGGCTGCTGGCGATGGCGCAGGGGCAACCGATCTATGAGAACATGACGCTGCGGCTGTTGCACCGGCAGGGCTGGGCGCGGCCCGATGGCGTGCCCACCGAACTGGGCCGGGGCCGCGCCGCGCGGGCCTTGCGCGACGAGAGCCGCTGGCGGGTGATCCGCAGCGATCCCGCGTTCGAGGCGGCGACCGCGCAGGATGACGGGCTGACCGATATTGAAACCGTGCTGACCGCCGACCAGCTGGCCGAGGTGGATGCACGCATTCCCAGTGCGGAGGTGGTCGCATGAATGGCGCTGAATTTGTCCCGCTCAGCCTTGTGCCGCTGCTGACCGGCATCTGCGTGGCTGTCGCCTGTGCGCTGCCCGGCAACTTTCTGGTGCTGCGGCGGCAGGCGCTGATCGGGGATGCAATCAGCCATGTGGTGCTGCCGGGGATCGTCGTCGCCTTTCTGATCGGCGGCACGGTCAGCACGCTGCCGATGTTGCTGGGCGCTGCCGGGGCGGCGGTGATCGCCGTCGGCGCGATCGAGGCGGTGCGGCGGCTGGGGCGGATCGAGACCGGTGCCGCGATGGGCGTGGTCTTTACCACCATGTTCGCGGGCGGGGTGCTGTTGCTGGAGCAATCGGACACCTCGTCGGTGCACCTGGACGTGGAACATGCGCTTTATGGCAATCTGGAAAGCCTGATCTGGCTGGATGCGACCGGATGGTCCTCTCTGCTGGACCCGCAGGCGCTGGCCAGCCTGCCGGTGGAGCTGCCGCGCATGGCGGCGACGCTGCTGCTGGTGGCGGCCTTCATCGCGCTGTTCTGGCGGCCGCTCAAGATCAGTACCTTTGACGAGGGTTTTGCCCGCACCATCGGGCTGCGGACCAGCCCGCTGGGTCTGGCGCTGGTGATCATGGCGGCGATTGCGGCGGTGGCGGCCTTTGACGCAGTGGGCAGTATCATCGTGATTGCCATGTTCATCTGCCCGCCCGCAGCGGCGCGGCTGATGACCAACCGGCTGGAGCATCAGGTGGCCTGGTCGGTGGGTTTCGCCACGCTTGCTGCCGTGATGGGATATGTGCTGGCGGGCTACGGGCCGCTGTGGATCGGGATGCAGGACAGCGTCTCGGCTGCCGGGATGATCGCGACGGTGTCGGGGGTGATCCTGGCGGTGACCGCGCTGGTCGGCCCGCACCGGCTGCGCGGCTCAGCTGCCCCGGTAGGTTGAATAGCCGAAAGGCGATAGCAGCAGCGGCACGTGGTAATGCGCCGCCGGGTCCGAGATGCCGAAACGGATCGGGATCTCGTCAAGGAAACGCGGGCTTTCGGCGGCTGTGCCGATCCGGTCGAGATAGGCCCCTGCGGCAAAGACCAGTTCATAGGTGCCGGGGGCGAAGCCTGCGGTCGGCAGGATGGGCGTATCGGTGCGCCCGTCCGCATTGGTCTGCATCGCGGCCAGTTTGATCCGCGCCTCACCCTCCAGCCTATAGAGCTTGACCTCCATCGCGCGGGCGGGCGCGCCCAGGGCCGTGTCCAGGACATGAGTGGTCAGATATCCGCCGGGCATCGGGGCCTCCTTGGCTGGAATGGGCATTTCACGGCAGGATAGAGCGGCGGTACGCCGCGTCAATGCGGGGCCGAGCCGCCCGTTCCGGCCCGGATCTGCGGCGAATCCCGGGTGATTCGGGTTTTCTGGGCAAAGTGATTCGTTTTTCTTTGACCTGCGAATCATCCTTTGCCTATATAGGGCGTGAGAGGCAAAAACTGCACGCAAAACGTGTATTCTTGAAGCTTTCGGAACGCCGTCTGGGGGACGCCACATTGTTTTTTGGGAATTCTGCGCTGTCGGATTCGACCCGCAAAAGCGAATGTACCCCGGCAGTCATTCAGGTTGGCCCGCGCCTAATAATCCCAGACTAACACATAAACACAGGCTGCAGCAGTCAATCTGGCATCGGGCTGCATCCAAAGCGGATGCAGCCCGATTGCTTTTCCACGGTACAACAGAAATTGCGCGCCTGTCGGTATTTGTGCAGGGTGGGGAACACAGCATCAGGACGTTACCATGAACCGCTATCCGCGCGACTTTCAGGGCCATGGCCCCAGACCGGCCGATGCCAGGTGGCCCCGGGGCGCACGCATCGCCGTGCAATTCGTCGTGAATTACGAAGAGGGCGGCGAGAATTGCCTGTTGCATGGCGATGCCTCGTCAGAGGCCTTCCTGTCCGAGATTGTGGGTGCGCAGCCCTGGACCGGACAGCGCCACTGGAACATGGAAAGCATCTATGACTACGGCGCCAGGGCCGGGTTCTGGCGGCTGCACCGGCTGTTCACCGGCGCGGGCATACCGGTCACGGTCTATGGGGTGGCCAGCGCGCTGGCCCGGGCGCCGGGACAGGTCGAGGCGATGAAGGAGGCGGGCTGGGAAATCGCCAGCCACGGGCTGAAATGGATCGACTACAAGGATCATACCGTCACCGCGGAACAGGCCGATATGGACGAGGCGATCCGCCTGCATACCGAGGTTGTGGGCAGCGCACCGCGCGGCTGGTACTGCGGACGCACGTCGATCAATACCGTGGCACTGGCGGCGCGCAGCGGCGCTTTCGACTACATCTCGGACACCTATGACGATGACCTGCCCTATTGGATGCAGGTCGGCGACCGCGATCAGCTGATCATTCCCTATACGCTGGATTGCAACGACATGCGCTTTGCCACGCCGCAGGGGTTCAATTCGGGTGACCAGTTCTATGCCTATCTGCGCGACACGTTTGACGCGCTTTATGCCGAAGGTGCGGAAGGTGCCGCCAAGATGATGAGCGTGGGTCTGCATTGCCGGCTGGTCGGGCGGCCCGGACGCATCCAGGCGCTGAAACGCTTTGTCGATTATATCAGGGGGTTCGAGGGCGTCTGGACCCCGCGCCGAATCGACATCGCGGCGCATTGGCACGCGGTGCATCCGCCAGAGCCGCGCGGGCCCCGTCCCAGTCAGATGGACCGTGACAGCTTTGTCGCGGCCTATGGCGGGGTTTTCGAACATTCGCCCTGGATCGCGGAACGCGCCTTTCAGCTGGAGCTGGGTCCGGCCCATGACACGGCGGCGGGCCTGCACAATGCGCTGGCGCGCATGTTCCGGTCGGCCAGCGCGAAGGAGCGTCTGGGGGTGCTGACGGCGCACCCCGATCTCGCGGGGAAACTGGCCGCGGCCAGGCGGCTGACAGCGGAAAGCATGGCAGAGCAGGCCAGCGCCGGGCTGGATGCCCTGACCGATGCGGAACGCGCGCGGTTCGAAGCGCTGAATGCGGATTACGTGAACAAACACGGCTTTCCCTTCATCATCGCGGTCAAGGATCATGACAAGGCTGGTATCCTGCGCGCTTTCGAGGCGCGGATCGCCAATGACACGCAGACCGAGTTCGCAACCGCCTGCGCACAGGTCGAGCGCATCGCACGGCTGCGTCTGGAGGACATGTTTTGAGTTACGCTTTCCCTCCCGGCGGGCTGCCGGACCAATCGGTCAACCCCGAAGGTGCCGCCGTTTTCACGCCAGCCTATGCGGTGCTGCCCGCGATCACCCAGCGCGATATCGTCACCAGCTATCTGCCGGGCTGGCGCGACATGCGGATGTGGGTGCTGGCGCGGCCCCTGTCGGGCTTTGCCGAGACGTTTTCGCAATATGCCGTGGAACTGCTGCCCGGCGGCGGCTCCGACACGCCGGAGGAGGAGGCGGAGGCGCAATCGGTGATCTTTGTCGCGCGCGGCGGGCTGACGCTGAACATCGACGGCCAGCGGCATGAGATGAGCGAAGGCGGCTATGCCTATATCCCGCCCGATACGGTCTGGACGATCCGGAACGATACCGATGCGGTGGCCCAGTTTCACTGGATCAGGAAGCGCTATCAGCAGGCCGAGGGCATCGAGATGCCGCAGGCCTTTGTCACCTCGGACAAGGAGGTGGCGCCGGTCGTCATGCCCGATTGCGAGGGGGTATGGGCCACGACGCGTTTCGCCGATCCGGCGGACCTGCGTCATGACATGCATGTCAACATCGTCACCTTTCAGCCCGGGGGGCGCATCCCCTTTGCCGAAACCCATGTGATGGAACATGGCTTGTATGTGCTGGAAGGCACGGCGGAATACCTGCTGAACCGAGATTGGGTCAGTGTCGGACCGGGCGATTTCATGTGGCTGCGCGCCTTTTGCCCGCAGGCCTGTATCGCCACCGGCGAAGGGCCTTTCCGCTATCTGCTCTACAAGGATGTGAACCGGCACATGCCGCTATGAGCGCCCCGCGCGAGATTGTCGCGCAGGCGCTGACCGCTGCCGCCTTCGCCCCTTTCGGAGATCTGCTGGATTGCGCGGGTGCGCCGGACCGGCTGATCAACGCGGGGCTCTGCGGGCGCTACCACGACCGTGCCAGGCTGGATTTCGGGCCGGAGGGGCGCGCGGGGCTGAGCATCTTCAACGCGGTGCCGCGTGAACTGCCCTATCTGCTGGACCTGCTGGAGCGGCATCCGGAGGGGTCGCAGGCCTTTCTGCCGATGACCTCGAACCCTTTCCTTGTGATCGTAGCACCGGATCTGGGCGACCGTCCTGGCGTGCCGCAAGCCTTTCTCACCGCGCCGCATCAGGGGATCAACCTGCACCGGGGAACATGGCACGGTGTGCTTACGCCTTTGGCGGGGCCGGGCATATTTGCCGTTGTGGACCGGATCGGGGGTACGCCGAACCTTGACGAATACACTTTGGACCGGCCCTATATGATCAGGGCAAAGCCCGCGTAACGGATCGTCCCGTCAGAGGGCGACCTCTCCAACAAGGGACAACAGCATGACATCCACTTCCATCGGGACGCCGGAGCAACTGCGCGATCCTAATTATACCCCTGCTTTGACGCGGGCGATTCCGCTGGGCATCCAGCATGTGCTGGCGATGTTCGTCAGCAATGTAACGCCCGCCATCATCATCGCCGGTGCGGCGGGGTTCGGCTTTGGCTCCAACTCGCCCGATTTTCCGGAACTGCTGTACCTGATCCAGATGTCGATGCTGTTTGCCGGGGTGGCGACGCTGCTGCAGACCATCACCATCGGCCCGGTCGGTGCGGCGCTGCCGATCGTGCAGGGCACGTCCTTTGCCTTTATCCCGATCATGATCCCGCTGGTTGCGGGCAAGGGGGTCGACGGGCTGGCCGCCCTGTTCGGCGGCATTGTCGTGGGCGGGTTGTTTCATGCCTGTCTGGGGTTGTTCATCGGCAAGATACGCTTTGCCCTGCCGCCGCTGGTGACGGGGCTGGTGGTCACCATGATCGGCCTCGCGCTGGTGCAGGTCGGCATCCAGTATGCCGCCGGCGGGGTGCCTGCCATCGGCACGCCGGAATATGGCAGTCTGCTGAACTGGTCGGCGGCGCTGGTGGTGATCCTGGTCACCCTGGGGCTGAAGTTCTTTACCCGGGGGATGCTGTCGATCTCTGCCGTGCTGATCGGTCTGATCGTGGGGTATTTCTATGCCGTGGCGGTCGGCATGCTGTCGTTTGGCGGCGACCGGGGCGTGATCGCAAGCTGGAACAACGCCGCCTGGATCGCCCTGCCGGACCCGTTCCGCTATGGCTTTGAGCTGTCGGCGGCGGCGATCATCGGCTTCTGCATGATGGCCTTCATCTCGGCCATCGAAACCGTGGGCGACGTGTCCGGGATCACCAAGGGCGGCGCGGGCCGCGAGGCCACGGATACCGAGATCGCGGGTGCGACCTATGCCGATGGTCTGGGCACGGCCATTGCAGGCGTCTTTGGCGGGTTGCCCAATACCTCGTTCAGCCAGAACGTCGGCCTGATCGCCATGACCGGTGTGATGAGCCGCCATGTGGTCACCTGCGGTGCGGTCTTCCTAATCATCTGCGGGCTGGTGCCCAAAGTGGGCGGATTGATCCGCACGGTGCCGATCGAAGTGCTGGGCGGCGGTGTGATCGTGATGTTCGGCATGGTGGTCGCGGCGGGCATGTCGATGCTGTCCGATGTGGACTGGACCCGCCGCAACATGGTGATCTTTGCCATCTCGATCTCTGTCGGGCTGGGCCTGCAGCTGGAGCCGGGTGCGGTGCAGCATCTGCCCGACACCATGCGCATCCTGATGACCAGCGGGCTGCTGCCTGCGGCGCTGATCGCGATCATCCTCAACCTGGCCCTGCCGGAGGAACTGGCCGAGGAATCGACCGAAGAAGTGTCAGGCGGCCTTCAGGGCCATTCAAAGGGCAGCCTGCCGCATTAGCAAAGGGGGAGGGGCAAGGCGCTGAGCCGCCCCTCCTCTTTTTGGCTCTAAATATCCAGGCGCAACCGCACCGCAACAACCCAGGTTTCCGAAAGAGCACCCATGTACGACCTTGCCACCATGTCCTCCTGGATCGAATTCGCGGTTCGCTGGACCCATGTGATTGTCGGGATTGCCTGGATCGGGTCCTCGTTCTACTTCATCGCGCTGGACCTCGGGCTGCACCGCGACCGCGACCTTGCCTCCGGTGCCGATGGCGAGGAATGGCAGGTGCATGGCGGCGGATTCTACCACATCCAGAAATACCTGGTCGCGCCGGACAGGATGCCGGGCGACCTGGTGTGGTTCAAATGGGAAAGCTATTCCACATGGCTCAGCGGTTTTGCCCTGCTGGTGCTGGTCTATTATCTGGGTGCCGAGTTCTATCTCGTTGATCCGGCGGTGATGGCGCTGTCCACCTTTCAGGCCATTGCCATATCGCTGGCCTCGCTGGCCTTTGGCTGGCTCGTCTATGACCGGATCTGCAAAAGCCGCTTTGGCGATGACAACACGCGGCTGATGATCCTGCTCTACGTGATCCTGGTCGGGATGGCCTATTTCTATACTTCCGTCTTTTCGGGCCGTGCGGCATTGCTGCATCTGGGCGCGTTCACCGCCACGATCATGTCGGCCAATGTGTTCTTCATCATCATGCCCAACCAGCGCATCGTGGTGGCCGATCTGCAGGCGGGGCGCACGCCGGACGCCAAATACGGCAAGATTGCCAAGCAGCGCAGCACCCACAACAATTACCTGACCCTGCCGGTCATCTTCCTGATGCTGTCGAACCATTATCCGCTGGCTTTCGCGTCGGATATGAACTGGCTGATCGCGTCGCTTGTGTTTCTCATGGGGGTGACGATCCGCCATTACTTCAACAGCGTACATGCCCGCAAAGGCGACCCGACCTGGACCTGGCTGGCCACCGCGCTGCTTTTCATCCTGATCATGTGGCTGTCCACCGAACCGATGTTCCGCACCGAAGAACCGGCAGAGGCGACAGGCCCTGCCGCCCTGCGCTTTGCCCGGGCCGAAGGCTTCGACCGGGTGCAGGACATCGTCACGGGCCGCTGTTCCATGTGCCATGCGGCGGAACCGTCGTGGGAGGGGCTGCACTGGCCGCCCAAGGGGGTGCGGCTGGAGACGGAACATCAGATCGCCATGGCGGCGAAACAGATCTATTTGCAGGCCGGGCTGACCCATGCGATGCCGCCTGCGAACCTGAGCTATATGCAGGTGGCGGAGCGGGCAGAGATCGTGGCCTGGTACAAGGCCGCGACGACCCGCTGACGGCCGGTTTCCCACTGGCAGAATCGCGTGATCGCATGCTAGGTCTAGCGTTATGTCCCTGGCTCACCCCAATATAGCCGATAATCCCCCGGTCATCCGTCAGCTTGACGATGCCGCGATCAACCGGATCGCCGCCGGTGAGGTCGTCGAGCGGCCCGCTTCGGCGGTCAAGGAACTGGTGGAAAACGCCATCGATGCGGGCGCGCGGCGGATCACGGTGGAATATGCCGATGGCGGCAAGACCCTGATCCGGGTGACGGACGACGGCTGCGGCATCGCGCCGGGTGATCTGGCATTGGCGTTATCGCGCCATGCGACCTCCAAGATTGACGGTTCGGACCTGCTGAACATCCACACTTTCGGCTTCCGGGGCGAGGCGCTGCCGTCGCTGGGTGCGGTGGGCAGGCTGTGCATCACCAGCCGCGCGGCGGGTCATGACGGGGCCGAGATCACCGTGGCCGGTGGCAAGCAGGGCGATATACGGCCAGCGGCGCTGAACGGCGGTACGGTTGTCACCCTGCGCGACCTGTTCCATGCCACCCCGGCGCGGCTGAAGTTCCTGCGCACCGACCGGGCGGAGGCGCAGGCGATCGGCGACGTGATCAAGCGGCTGGCCATGGCCGAACCCTTTGTCCGTTTCACCCTGCGCGATGTTTCGGGTGACGGGCCGGGCCGCGAGGTGTTCCGCGCCGATGCCGAACAGGGCGAGATGTTCGAGGCCCTGCATGGCCGTCTGGCGCAGGTGCTGGGCCGGGAATTTGCCGACAACTCCCTGCCCATCGACGCGCAGCGCGAGGGGTTGCACCTGACCGGCTTTGCCGCGCTGCCGACCTATTCGCGCGGCTCTGCCGTGGCGCAATATCTTTTCGTCAATGGCCGCCCGGTGCGGGACAAGCTGCTGGTCGGGGCGCTGCGCGGGGCCTATTTCGACTTTCTCAGCCGTGACCGGCATCCGGCGGCGGCGCTGTTCATCGACTGCGAACCGACATTGGTGGACGTCAATGTGCATCCCGCGAAATCCGAGGTGCGGTTTCGCGATCCGGGGCTGGCGCGCGGTCTGATCGTCTCGGCCCTGCGCCATGCGCTGGCAGAGGCGGGGCACCGCGCCTCCACCACCGTTGCGGGGGCGACCCTTGGCGCGATGCGGCCCGAACCCACCGGCGCGCGGGTCTATCAGATGGACCGGCCCAGCCTTGGCGCAAGGGGGGCGGCCCATCAGGCGCAGGCCCCTGCCGGCTTTGCCGAAACCGCAGGCATGTGGGGACGGGTGGAGGCACCAGCCGAGCCCGTGACCGAAACCGCCGCGCCGGTGCCCGACTACCCGCTCGGCACAGCGCGTGGGCAAGTGCATGAGAACTACATCATCGCACAAACCGCCACCGGCATGGTGATCGTGGACCAGCATGCCGCGCATGAGCGGCTGGTCTATGAAAAGCTCAAACGCCAGATGGCAGAAAACGGTGTGGCGGCGCAGGCGCTGCTGATCCCGGAGATTGTCGAGCTGTCGGCAGGCGATTGCGCACGCTTGCTGGAGGTGTCGGACGACCTCGCGCGGTTTGGTCTGGGGATCGAGGCATTCGGCGGCAATGCCGTCGCGGTGCGCGAGACGCCTGCGATCCTGGGCACGGTCAATGCCCGCGCGATGCTGCTGGATATTCTGGATGAACTGGCCGACCAGAGCGACAGCAACATCCTGCAGGCCCGGATCGAGGCGATCCTGAGCCGCATCGCCTGTCACGGGTCGATCCGTTCCGGCCGCTGGATGCGGGCGGAAGAGATGAACGCCCTGCTGCGCGAGATGGAGGCGACGCCCCATTCCGGCCAGTGCAACCATGGGCGGCCGACCTATGTGGAACTCAAGCTGGCCGATATCGAGCGGCTTTTCGGACGCACATGATCGAGATTGGCGGCACAATCTACCATTGGAATGACCCGCTTGTGCTGGCTGTTCTTGGGGCGGCGGCGCTGGTCCTGCTGATCCTGATCCTGCTGATCGCGGCGGTGCGCGCGGCGGGCCGGACGGCGCGCCTGGCGGCACCCCTGTCGCAGCAGATGCAGGTGCTGGGCGGCCATGTGCAGCAGCTTGGCGCGGGGCAGGAGCAGCTGCGCGGCGGTTTGCAGATGGTCTCGGACACCCAGGCCAATGCGCAGAGCCAGCTGATACAATCGGTGGAGGCGCGGCTGAACACCGTGCAGTTGCAGATGCAGGAGCGGCTGGCAGAGAATGCCGCACGGTCGCAGCGGTCGCTGACCGAAATGCAGGAGCGGATGAACCAGACCCTGCATGGATCGGCCAAGCAGACCACCACCAGCCTGACGCAATTGCAGGAACGTCTGGCCGCCATCGACAAGGCGCAGGACAATATCACCAAATTGTCGGGCGATGTGCTGTCCCTGCAGGACATCTTGAGCAACAAGCAGACACGCGGTGCATTCGGTGAAATCCAGCTGCGCGACATCGTGTCCAAGCAGCTGCCCTCGGACAGCTACAGCCTTCAGCACACGCTGCCCAACGGCAAGCGGGCGGATTGCCTGATCCATCTGCCCAACCCTCCCGGCCCCATCGTGATCGACAGCAAGTTCCCGCTGGAGGCCTATGAGGCGCTGCGCAACGCGAAAACCGACTGGGATCTGAAGAACGCCGTGGCGGCGATGAAGGTCGCGGTGAAGAAACACATCCGCGATATTTCCGAGAAATACATCGTCGAAGGCGAAACGGCGGACGGCGCGCTGATGTTCCTGCCGTCCGAGGCGGTCTATGCCGAGTTGCATGCCAATTTCCCCGAACTGATCCGCGAAGGTTTTGCCGCGCGGGTCTGGATCGTGTCGCCGACCACCTGCATGGCCACGCTGAACACCATGCGCGCCATTCTCAAGGATGCGCGGATGCGCGAACAGGCCGGCGCCATCCGCAAGGAACTGGGTGCGCTGCATGGCGATGTCGAGCGGCTGGTGACACGGGTCGGCAACCTTGACCGTCATTTCGGACAGGCGCGCAAGGATGTGGACGAGATCATGATCAGCTCGGAAAAGGCGTCCAAACGTGCAGGCCGCCTGCATAATTTCGACTTTGAGGAACTGGCCAAGGACGACGCCCCCGGCGTTGTCGTCCCGCTCGACAAGAGCTGACCCGGCCCGATCACAAACCCGTCAGAAACTTGAAGCCGCGCCAACCGGCCTAGTTCTCTTATCGTGGCGTTCTCAAAATGATTTCAGATACGCACCGTGCCTTGCATGCGGGCTTTGCGCGCGCGCCGAACTTTTTTGCAACTCTTGGGCATCCAGCCTCGTAATTACTGCACGAACCCTTCACTACCGTAACAACTGACAGGAAATCATCACCTTATGCCATTTGAAGCTGTAGCAATGGAGCCGGCGCGCGGCGGATCGCCCCGGCGCAGGATTGCCGTCATCGGCGCTGGTATCTCGGGCATGGGGGCGGCACACAGGCTGGCTGACAGCCACCACGTGACCCTGTTCGAAAGCGCGGCGCGGCTGGGTGGGCATGCCCGCACGGTGATCGCCGGCAAGAACGGGGATCAGCCGGTCGATACCGGGTTTATCGTGTTCAACTATGCCAATTACCCCAATCTCGCGGCGCTGTTCGATGAACTGGACGTGCCGGTCGTGAAATCAAACATGAGCTTTGGCGCTTCCATCGACGGCGGGCGGATCGAATATGCGCTGACCAGCCTGAACGCGGTCTTTGCGCAGCGGCGCAATGCCCTGAATCCGCGTTTCATCGCCATGCTGCGGGACATTTTCAGGTTCAACAAACATGCCACCCGCGTGGCCAGCGACCAGTCGCTGACCATCAGCGAATTCCTGTCGGTGCTGGGCACGGGGCGCTATTTCAAGGACTACTACCTGTCGCCGCTGTCTGGCGCGATCTGGTCGACGCCGACGGAAAAGATCATGGATTTCCCGGCCTATGCGATGGTCGATTTCTTTCGCAACCATGCGCTGCTGGGCTATTCCGGCCAGCACCAGTGGTACACGGTCCAGGGCGGCTCTTTGAGCTATGTCAGCCGGCTGGAGGCCGCGATGCGTGCCAGGCGCGTGGACATCCGGCTGAACGCGGCGGTGCAGGCCGTGCGCCGGTTGGAGCCGGGGGTGCAGATCAAGACCTGGGGCGGCGACTGGGAAACTTTCGATGAGGTGGTATTTGCCACCCATTCGGACGATACGCTGGCGATGCTGGCAGATCCCGACCAGGCGGAGCAGGCCAGCCTTGGCGCGATCCGGTATCAGCCCAACGACATCACCCTGCATGCCGATGCCCGGATGATGCCCAGCCGGCGGTCCACCTGGGCCTCCTGGGTCTATACCGAAGACAGCAATACCACATCGGAGCGGATTGACCTGACCTATTGGATGAATTCGCTGCAGCCGATCCCGATGGAGGATCCGCATTTTGTCACCCTGAACACCAGGCGCAGGATCCGTGAGGAACTGATCTATGATCAGGTGACCCTGCGCCATCCGGTCTATGACCTGGCAGCGCTTGCGGCGCAGAAAAGGATCGCCACCACCAACGGCAACCGCAACACATGGTTCTGCGGTGCCTGGATGCGCAATGGTTTCCACGAGGACGGGCTGGCAAGCGCATTGGAGGTGGCCGACCGGATCGAAAGGGGCGCCGCCCTGCCCATCGCCGCTGAATGAGGGGATCGGTCGATCATATCGTCGGGCAGACCTTTCACGGGCGCAAGGGGGCGACAAGGAACGCCTTTCGCTACGCCATCGACTACGTCTTGTGCGACGCGGAAACCGCACCGGAGACGCCGGGGCTGTTTCGCCGCAACGGGGCGGGGCTGACCTCGCTTCTCGACCGTGACCATGGCGGCGCGCCGCATCGGGGCCGTGGCGCTGAGTGGGTGCGCGACGTGCTGGCGGCGCATCGGATCGGCGGCGTGCGCACCATCGAGATTCTGGCCCAGCCCCGGGTCCTCGGCTTTGTCTTCAACCCGGTCAGTTTCTGGCTGTGCCGGGATGATGCGGGCGCGCTGATCACGGTGATTGCAGAGGTGACGAATACCTATGGCGACCGGCATTGCTATCTGTGCCGGAACGAGGACCTGCGCCCGATCACGGCGGAGGACCATCTGACATCGACCAAGATTTTCCATGTCTCGCCGTTCCAGCCGGTGGAAGGCACCTATACCTTCCGCTTTGACATCCGGGCGGACCGGATCGGCATCTGGATCGATTACACAGCCGGAAACGGCGGGCTGATCGCGACGCTTACAGGCAGGCGCAGACCGCTGACCAATGCGGGTATCCTGCGCGCGATCCTGCGGCGTCCGTTTGGCGCGCGGCGGGTATTGGCGCTGATCCACTGGCAGGCGGTCAAGCTGTGGTGGAAAGGCGCGACATTCCGTGCACGCCCCCTGCCGCCCGAGAAAGAAGTCAGCCGCTGATGCCGGTCCGGGCGCGGCGGCTTCCGTCTTATGCGCTTTTTGCGGCGCTGCTGTCGGCGGCAGGGCTGCCCGTCTATATCCATGCGCCGAAATTCTACGTTGACGAATATGGTGTCTCGCTTGCCGCGCTGGGGGCAGTGCTGTTCGGGTTGCGCCTGCTGGACGTGGTGCAGGACCCGCTGCTGGGACGTCTGTCGGAAAGGATGCGCAGGCATCGCGGCGCGGCAGTGGCCATCGGGGCCTTCGTGATGGCCGCCGCCATGCTGGGGCTGTTTGCCGTGCCGCCACCGATCCTGCCCATCGCCTGGTTCGGAATCATGCTGACGCTGGTGTTTTCCGGTTTCAGCTTTCTGACAATCTGCTTTTACGCCCAGGGTGTGTCCAAGGCGGACAGCCTGCCGGGGCGCGGTCACCTGGCCCTTGCGCGCTGGCGCGAGACCGGGGCGCTGCTGGGCGTTTGTGTCGCCTCTGTCGCGCCGGTGGGGCTGGGCGTGGTCATGGGGGCGCCCTTTGCGGGTTACGCGACAGGTTTTGCGGTGCTGGCGCTGGCCAGCGTGCTTGCCATGAGCGGCGAGTGGCGCGATGCCGGTCTGCCACCTTCGACCGGGTTTGCCACCATCCTGCGCGACCCGGTGGCGCGGCAGCTGCTGCTGATTGCGCTGTTCAACGCAGCGCCGGTGGCGGTGACCTCGACCCTGTTCCTGTTCTATGTGGAAATCGCGCTGGAGGCGGCGGGCTGGGAAGGGCCGCTGCTGCTGTTGTTCTTCCTGTCCGCTGCCGGCGCGGCCCCGTGCTGGGGGCTGCTCGCCGAAAGGTTCGGTGGCAGGCGGGTTTTGCTGGCGGCGATGGCGCTGGGGATCGTGGCCTTCGCGGGCGCGCTGTTTCTTGGGCCCGGCGATGTGGCCGTCTTTGCAGTGATCTGTATCGCCTCGGGCGCGGTGCTGGGCGCGGACCTGACCCTGCTGCCCGCGATGTTCGCAACACGCATGGCCAGGGTCTCGCCTTCTGCCGCCGAGGGGTTCGGGCTGTGGTCCTTTGTTTCGAAGTTCACATTGGCATTTGCCGCCATTGCCCTACTTCCATTGCTTGAGGGGGCCGGGCTGCGCACGGGTGACGCGCCCAGCCCCCCGCAGGCCACGCGGCTGCTGATCATTTTTTACGCCGGCGTGCCCTGTGCGCTGAAACTGATTGCGATCGGCCTGTTGAGCCGAATGAATGCGATTGAGGACATTTCATGGAAGCAATGATTTTCCTGTTGATTGGTGTGGCCCTGACGAGCATCGCGGTGCTGCTGCGCAGGCGGTTTGCCGAGTTTCCCGGTCAGCATCCCGAAGACTACAGCGAAGGGTTCCCCGCCTTCGACATGCAGCACCACCTGAACGGCGAGATGATCTGCGAAGGTGTGATCTTTGGCCCGCTGGGGCGCGTGACCAGTTCTTTCGTGGCGGATTTTGACATCCGGTGGGAGGGTGAGACAGCCGTGATGACAGAGCGATTCCGCTACAACGACGGCAGCGTTCAGGACCGGACATGGCATATCGCCCTGCAGGACAACGGTGCATTTACGGCCACGGCCGAGGATGTGCCGGGGCATGGCGCGGGCAGCGTGACCGGGTCTGCGGCGTTGATCCGCTATGACATCATCCTGCCCCCCGAAAGCGGCGGACACCGGCTGCGCACGGTCGACTGGATGTATCTGACACCCGACGGAACCATCGTGAACCGCAGCCAGTTCCGCAAATACGGGATCAAGGTGGCAGAGCTGATCGCCACCATCCGGCCAAAGGAGAGACGATGACGGGGCTTCAGTCGAAACGATACTGGCTTGTGGGTGCGAGCGGCGGGCTGGGTGCCGCTTTGGCGCAAAAGCTGAGCCGCGCAGGGGCCGAGGTGATCGTTTCCGCCCGGTCCGAAGGCAAGCTCGCTGCGCTGGTTGCTGAATTGCCCGGCAAGGCCAGTTTCCAGACTGTCGATGTCACGGACGCAGAGAGCGTGAAGGCGGCGGCAGAGGCTGTGGGGCAGATTGACGGTATCGTTTATCTGGCCGGTGTCTATTGGCCCTTTGGTGCGCGGGACTGGAACGCGGAACAGGCAACCGCCATGGCAGATGTGAATTTCACCGGGCTGATGCGTGTCATGGGGCAGGTGGTGCCGGGGATGGTGGACCGCGATTCCGGACATATCGTCATCACCTCCAGTCTCACGGGGTTTCGCGGATTGCCCGGCTCCATCGGCTATACCGCGTCAAAGGCTGCCACCATGTCGCTGGCCGAATGCATGTATGCCGACCTGCGCAAGACCGGCGTCCGGGTGCAGGTGGTCAACCCCGGTTTCATCAAAACCCAGCTGACCGAAAAGAACAATTTCCGGATGCCCTTCATCATGACGCCTGAAGAGGCCGCGCAGCAGGTGATCGAACATATGGGCACGGACAGGTTCAAGAAGAGCTTTCCATGGCTTTTCTCGACCCTGTTCCGCATCAGCCAGTTCCTGCCCGACTGGCTGTATTTCCGCATTTTCTCCTAGTGCAGCGCAGCGCAGTTCAGGTGTGCCTTGCTGTCAGAGCATCCCCTTGGCGCGTATGGTCCTGACGCTTTCGCGGCTTTCCATCCGGGCCAGAAAGGCCTCGATCCGGGGGAAGTCGGCGACCGTGACGCCATCACCCGCCAGCCAGTTGCAAACGATGAAAAGATAGGGGTCGGCGATGGTCAGCGCATCCCCGCAGGCATAATCGCCACGCAGGCATTCTGCTTCGACATAGGCGGCGCAGGCGGCCATGGTCTGCGGCACCTTTGCCTTCATGTCGTCAAAGCTGGATTGGGCATCGGCCCAGCGACTGCCCCGCATCTTGTGGGCATGGGCCACATGCATGGTTGAGGCAAGGTAATACATGACACCGCGCATATGGGCCGCTGATTGCGCATCCGCGGGCAGGAGCCCCGCCTGCGGTGCAAGGGCGGCAATATAGTCCAGCAAGGCGCCGGTTTCGGTTATCACCGTGCCGTCATCGCCGATCAGCGCCGGCACCCGGCCCTTGGGGTTGATCGCCAGGTAAGGTTCCCTGGTTTGTTCCGCATTGGCGAAATCGACCTTGACGCCTTCATAGGCGAGCGCGGCTTCTTCCAGGCCGATGGCCACTGCGATGGAAATCGTGCCGGGAGCGTAAAAGAGTTTCAGCATGAAATGCGTCCTTTCAGATATGGGTTTGGGCACTGCGGCGGTCTGGCCTGTCCAGATGCGGCACCGCGTTGAACAGCACCGGAGACCAATGGCCGCCGATGGGAAAGAGCCGGTGCATGGAGGTATGCATGATCGCCAGCGCGATGCGCGCCATCGCCGGGATGCCAAGGCCCATGGCCTGGGCCATCACCATGGAAATCAGCCCGCCCGAGGTCACCACCAGCGCGGGCCCGTGACCGGAAGCAATCTCTTGCAGGGCGTCTTCGATCCGGGTGTGGAAACTGTCCCAGGTTTCCGGCGCCTCTTCGATCATGCCGTCCTGCCAGTGCTGGAACACGGTGGGCAGATGCGAGGTAAAGGCCCCCTGTTCGGTCGGAAAGGCGATGCCGTGCTGCGCCTCCAGCAGCGAGGCGAGTGTGAAATACTCCAACTCGTTCAGGCGGGGGTCGCGGATGGGTTCCAGGCCAGTGCCCATGCCTTCGGCGGTCTCGATGTGCCGGGTCAGCGTGCCGGTGTAGAGCCGCGTGTGATGGGTTTCGGTCTGGCGCAGGTGATCGCCCAGCCAGGCGGCCTGTTCATGACCAAGCGGGCTGAGCTTGTCATAGCTCAGCTCGTCCTTGGCACCGGAATTTGCCTGACCGTGACGGATAAGGGTGATGTGGGACATGGGACACCTGCCTGTTTCTGCCTTGATAGGCGAGCAGCGCGCCACTGGAAAGCGCGGTATCGGTATTTGGCCGCGTGATGGGGAAACCATGACGCCTGTCGGAAACACCGGGTGGCGCAAAACCGGGGGGGTGTGTCGGGATTGGGACTCCTGACCTGCACCGGATTTCGTTATAGGTTGGGGGCGCATGCGAGGAGACGGCAATGGCTGAGAAGATCACATTCACACTCGACGGCAAAACCGTGGAGGCCGAAGCGGGCTTGACGATCTGGGAAGTCGCCAACGGGCGCGGCCTGAAGATCCCGCATCTGTGCCACAAGCCCGCCCCCGGCTACCGCCCCGATGGCAACTGCCGCGCCTGCATGGTCGAGATCGAGGGCGAGCGCGTGCTGGCGGCAAGCTGCATCCGCGAACCTGCAGAGGGCATGGTCGTGACCACCAACAACGCGCGTGCGGAAAATGCGCGCAGGATGGTGGTGGAGCTGCTGATGGCAGATCAGCCCGGACATGACGTCAGCCACGACAAGTCCAGCCACCTGTGGGACATGGCCGCGATGAACGGGGTCGAAGCCAGCCGCTTTCCCAAGCTGGAAGAAGGCCGCATCCCGCTGCTGGACGACAGCCATGTGGCGATGAGCGTGAATCTGGATGCCTGCATTCAATGCGGGCTTTGCGTACGCGCCTGCCGCGAAGTGCAGGTGAACGACGTGATCGGCATGTCGGGCCGCGGCCATGATGCCTATCCGACCTTCGACATGGCCGATCCGATGGGCGCCTCCACCTGCGTGGCCTGCGGCGAATGTGTGCAGGCCTGCCCCACCGGCGCGCTGATGCCCGCCACGGTGGTGGATGCCGATCAGGTGGGTGATTCCGCGGACTTCGATTCCGAGGTGGACAGCATCTGCCCCTTCTGCGGTGTCGGCTGCCAGATCTCGCTCAAGGTCAAGGATGGCAAGGTCAAATACGTCGAGGGCATCAACGGCCCCGCGAACGAGGGGCGGCTCTGCGTCAAGGGCCGGTTCGGTTTTGACTATATCCACCACGATCACCGCCTGACCAAGCCGCTGATCCGCCGCGAGGACGCGCCGCCCAAGGGGCTGAACGTCGATCCCGGCAACTGGTCACAATTCTTTCGCGAAGCCAGCTGGGACGAGGCGCTGGATTTTGCCGCCAAGGGTCTGAAGGACATCGGCGGCCGGGGTGTGGCCGGCTTTGGCTCGGCCAAATGCACCAATGAAGAGGCCTATCTGTTCCAGAAGCTGATCCGTCAGGGCTTTGGCCACAACAACGTCGATCACTGCACCCGGCTTTGCCATGCCTCCAGCGTGGCGGCCCTGATGGAGAACGTCGGTTCCGGCGCGGTGACCGCAACCTTCAACGAGATCGAAAATGCGGATGTGGCGATTGCCATCGGCTGCAACCCGATCGAGAACCACCCCGTCGCCGCGACCTATTTCAAGCAGTTCACCAAGCGCGGTGGCAAGCTGATCGTGATGGACCCGCGCGGCCAGGCGCTGAAACGGTTCTCCAGCCATATGCTGCAGTTCCGGCCCGGCACCGATGTGTCGATGCTGAATGCGATCATGCATGTGATCGTGGAGGAAGGGCTTTACGACCAGCAGTATATCGAAGCCTACACCGAGAACTGGGAGGCGGAGAAAGAGCACCTGAAGGATTTCACCCCGGAGAAGATGGCACCGATCTGCGGCATCGACGCCGAGACCCTGCGCGATGTGGCACGGACCTTTGCCGGGGCGAAGGCGGCGATGATTTTCTGGGGCATGGGTGTCAGCCAGCATATCCACGGCACCGACAACTCGCGCTGCCTGATTTCACTGGCGCTGATGACCGGGCAGGTCGGGCGGCCCGGCGCGGGCCTGCACCCCTTGCGGGGGCAGAACAACGTGCAGGGCGCGTCGGATGCGGGGCTGATCCCGATGTTCCTGCCGGACTACCAGTCGGTCATGGATGACGGCGTGCGTTCCGCCTTTACCGATGTCTGGAAATCCGGCGATTTCTCGGCCGAGAAGGGGCTGACTGTGACCGAGATCATGGATGCGGTGCATGACGGCGATATCCGGGGTATGTATGTGCTGGGCGAAAACCCGGCAATGTCCGACCCGGATGTGGAACATGCGCGCGATGCGCTGGCCAAGCTGGAACATCTGGTGGTGCAGGACATCTTCATCACCGAGACGGCGAATTATGCCGATGTGATCCTGCCCGCCAGCGCCTTTGCGGAGAAATCGGGGACCGTGACCAATACCAACCGGCAGGTGCAGATGGGCCGGGCGGCGGTGGCCCCTCCGGGGGAAGCGCGCGAGGATTGGTGGATCGAGGTGGAACTGGCCAGACGGCTTGGGCTGGGCTGGTCCTACGACAGCCCGGCGGATGTCTTTGCCGAGATGAAGCTGAACATGCGGTCGCTGAACAACATCACCTGGGACCGGCTGAGCCGCGAGAATGCGGTGACCTATCCGTCGCTGAGCGAGACCGATCCGGGGCAGGCCATCGTCTTTGCCGATGGGTTCCCGCGCCCCGATGGCCGCGCGCGGTTCACGCCTGCCAGCATCATCGCGCCTGACGATGTGCCGGATGCGGATTATCCGATGATCCTGACCACGGGGCGTCAGCTGGAGCATTGGCACACCGGGTCGATGACCCGCCGCGCCACCGTGCTGGACGGGCTGGAGCCGGAGGCGAATTGCTCGCTGCACCCCAGCACGCTGCGCAAGCTGGGGGTCGCCCCGGGCGAGCACGTGCGCCTGAGCACCAAGCGTGGCAGCATCGAGATCATGGCCCGCGAGGACCGGGCGGTGTCTCCCGACATGGTGTTCCTGCCCTTTGCCTATGTCGAGGCGGCAGCAAACATCCTGACCAACCCGGCGGTGGACCCCTATGGCAAGATTCCGGAGTTCAAGTTCTCTGCCGTGAAGGTCGAGGCGGTGACGGGCGCTGTCGCGGCGCAGTGAACCTGCCGCAGTGTTGATCGGCTGGTGCGCGCCCTTGCGGGCGCGCATGCGACTTTATTCTTGCTGATGAGGGGCGCTGCCCCTCAAACTCCCCGGGAATATTTGCAGCCAAAAAGAGGAAAATACTATGAAGATCAATGCGGAGAGATTTCTGGCGGACCTTCATGCGCTGCGGGAATTTGGTGCCTCGGGTGTGGGCAAAGGGGTGGTCCGGCCCGCCTATACGCCGGCCGATCTGGCCGCGCGGCAGTGGCTGGCGGGGCGTTTCGAGTACGCTGGGTTGCAGGTGGCCATGGACGGGATGGGAAACCTCTTTGGCCTGGCAGAGGGGCCTTCGCTGCTGATGGGGTCGCATTCGGACAGCCAACCGGAGGGCGGCTGGCTGGATGGTGCGCTGGGTGTCGTGGCGGCGCTGGAAGTGGCGCGGGCCAGCCGGGAAGCGGGGGGACCGGCCATATCGGTGGTCTCTTTCCAGGATGAGGAAGGGCGCTTTGGCGTCACCACCGGGTCGGCGGTCTGGTCGGGGCATCTGTCGCAGGCGGATGCGGATGTGCTGACGGATCATGCGGGTGTCACGCTGGCCGATGCGCGGGCGGCGATGGCCGGGATGGTCACCGGGCCGGTGGACCCGTCGCGCTTTACCGGGTTCATTGAGATGCACATCGAGCAGGGGCCGACGCTGGATTCTTCCGGCGCGCAGATTGGCGTGGTCTCGGATATCGTGGGCATTCGCGACATGAAGGTGACCTTCGAAGGCCAGCAGAACCATGCGGGCACGACCCCGATGCATCTGCGCAAGGATGCTTTCCAGGCGGTCTCGGCATTCAATACCCTGCTGGAAGAGCGGTTTCGCAATGTGGTGACCCCGGCGACGGTCTGGACCATCGGGCATGTGTCCCTGCATCCCAATGCTTCCTCCATCGTGCCGGGAAAGGCTGTCTTTTCAATGCAGTGGCGCGATGGTGACAGGGAAAGGCTGGCCCGGATGGAGGCGATCATCCGCGACACCGCGCAGGAAATCGCGGAGACCCGGGGCATGGCATTGTCCTATGGCCCGCTGTTGGGACTGGAGCCGGTGCGGATGGATGCGGGGCTGCGGGGGGCGCTGGAGGCCGGGGCGGAGGCGGTGGCGCCGGGGCAGTGGTGGGTGATGCCCTCGGGTGCCCTGCATGACGCCACGAATGTGTCGCGGCTGATGCCGGTAGCGATGCTTTTTGTCCCATCAATCAATGGGATAAGTCATGCCTTCGAGGAGGATACCGCCGAGGGTGACCTGGTGGCCGGGGTTGCGGTTCTGGCGCGGGCTGTGGCGGAACTGGGCTGACACAGGCCCAGCACAAGCTGTACACAGCCCGTGCACCGTCAGCCGCCCACGAATTTGCGGAATGTGATCGAGGTGGGCCGCCTGTAGCCCGGATGCGCGGTTCGGGCGATTTCAGCATATCCGGCTGCGGCAAAGAGGGCGTGATTCTCGACCAGTTCGACACGGCTTTGCAATTCGACCGCCCCGAGGCCGAGGTCGCGGGCACGGTGCTCTGCATGGTCGAGCAGGCGGCGCGCGTACCCTTGTCGGCGCGCATCGGGATGGACCGCCAGTTTCCCCAGATAGAGCAGCTGCGGCCTGGGGGTCAGGATCACACAGGCCAGGGGCGGCGTGCCGAGGGACCAGATTTCGCTGGTGGCGGCATCATCGTTCAATCCGGCCAGGGTCATCCGCAGCATCGAGGAGGGCGGGTCGATGCGGCCTTCCATCGGGGCAAAGCAGCTCCGGATCAGATCGAGGATCGCGGCCAGTGCCGGGTCATCCGGCCCGTGCCGCTGCGGCGTCAGCCCCATGTGACATCACCCAGAAAGATGTAGCCCGCGCCATAGATCGTCTTGATCAGCTGCGGGTTCTTGGGGTCTTCGCTGAGCTTGGTGCGCAGGCGCGAGATGCGCACATCCATTGCCCGGTCAAAACTTTCGGAGGCGGCGCCGCCCAGGCTTTCCTGCATCTGCGCCCGGCTGATCAGACGTTTGGGGCTGTCGAGGAAGAGGCGCAGGACTTCGCCTTCGGCATGGGAAAACGGGGTTTCCGCGCCTTCGGCATTTTCCAGCACGTAGCGGTCGAAATGTGCGGTCCAGCCGTTGAAACGGGCGGTGTCACCGGCCTGGGGGTTGGGCCGGGTGCTGCGCAGGCGGGCGCGGATGCGCGCGACCACTTCCGCCGGATCGAAGGGTTTGATGATGTAATCGTCCGCGCCCAGTTCCAGCCCGGTCACACGGTCCTGCACTTCGGCCCGGCCCGAGATGATGATGACGATGGCGCCCTGTTCCAGCGCCAGCCGGTGAACCAGTGTCAGGCCATCGGTGTCGGGCAGGCTGAGGTCCACCAGGCAGACATCCGGGCGGTGCCGGGACAGCGCCGCCTCGAAGGCGCGGGCGCGGCCGAAGCTGAGGGTGTCGAACCCCGATTCCTCCAGCGCCTCAGCCAGCATGGTGCGGATTTCGGGCTCGTCATCGAGGATGGTAACCAGGGGGCGTTCCTTGGCAGTCATGGTCATGTGCCTTTTTGCAGGGTCGGCTGGATCAATGCGGCCAGGTCCTGTTCCGCGAAGGGTTTGCGCAGCACCGGTGCAAGGCGCTGGGCCGCCACGAACATCTCGTGATCGCCGGGCAGGGAGGTCATCAGGCAGAGCGGTGTGGTGCCGCCTATCCGCTGGGCAAGGTCGATGCCGGTGGCTTCTCCGACCAGCTGGATGTCGGAGAGGACAAAGGTGATATCGGGCAGGTCGGCCAGCAGGGCCGTGGCTTCGTCTGCGCTGGTGGCTTCGATCACCGATTGTCCCAGACCGGTCAGCATGTCCCGGACGGAGGCGCGGATGGCGTCGTGATCCTCCACCAGCAGGACCAGCCCGCCGGTGGCGGGGATCGCCACCCGGTAGGGCAGGCGCAATGTCACCTGCGCCCCGCCGTCTGCCACGTTGGACAGGCGCAGGTTGCCGCCTGCCGATTTGGTCATGTCATAGACCATCGGCAGGCCCAGCCCGGAGCCTTCGCTGCCCTTGGTGGTAAAGAACGGGTCAAGGCCGTGTTCCAGCGCCGAGGGTGAAAAGCCCGGCCCGCTGTCGGTGACGACCCATTCGACCCAGGTGTCATGGACCAGACGCTGGGTCACCTCGATCCTGCCGCTGGTGCCGATGGCGTCGCGGGCGTTCAGGATCAGGTTCAGCAGGCTGTCGGTCAGACGGCCCCTGTCCAGCAGGGCCATGGTGCCCGGCGCTTCGTTCACGGTGGTGAGGCTGACCTTGGCGGGCAGGGTCGGTGCCGCCAGCGTTTGCAGATCGGCGATCAGGCCGTCGAGGTCGATGGAGACTGGGCGCAGGGTTTCGGGCCCCGTCATATCGGCGATGGAACTGAGCAGCGCGCCGCCACGGCGGGCGGCGGCCAGGGTGCCGTCGATCAACGCGGCGGCCTCTGTCGGCATGGCAGAGAGGCGGCCCAGCTTGGATTGCAGGCCAAGGATGATGGTCAGCAGGTTGGAAAAATCATGCGCCAGACCGGAAATCATCTGCGCGGCCAGCTCGCGTTTGCGGGTCTGTTGCAGGGCTTCGCGGGTCTGGGTTTCCTCGGTGATGTCCATCGACATGATATATGCGCCCTTCTGCCCGTCGGGGGTGAAGGAGCCGCGAATCCGCCGCGCGCTTTCCTGATGGGTGAATTCGACGATGGCGGGTTCCCCGGCCAGGGCCCGGTCGAGCGCGGGTTTGATCCGGGCATAGGCGGACTCGCCCAGTGCCGTGGAGATATGAAGCCCGATGATGTTGCGGGGCCGTCCGGGCATCACGCTGCTGAGGCGGCGGTTGGAATAGGTATAGCGCCCGTCGGGTCCGACATGGGCGATATGGGCGGGCATCATTTCCGTCGTGAGGCGGGTGCGGGCCTCGCTTTCGGTCAATTGGCGCTTGGTCTCTTCCAGCGTGGTGATCATCGCGGCGCGTTCGCGGTTGGTCTGCGACAGCTGCTCTGCATGGGCCAGCACCTGATCGGAGAGCGCCCCGGCGCGGGCGCGCAGCAGGGCTTCCTGGGTCTTGGCGGCGGTGATGTCGGTATAGACCGTGACCCAACCGCCCTGGGGCAGGGGCGAGCCTTCGACAGAGATGGTGCGCCCGTTGGCGCGCGTGCGTTCCATGTAATGCGGCTCGAAGGCGCGGGCCTGTTCCACGCGTTCCTGCACGAAGGCGTCGATGTCGGCGACCTCGCCGTATTCGCCACGGGCAGCAAGGTGGTGGATGGTCTCGCGAAAGCTGGCCCCCGGGGTGACCAGCGAATCGGGCAGGTTGAACATATGCTGGAAGGGGGCGTTGCAGACGGCCAGTTGCAGGTTGGAATCGTAGATTGTCAGCGCCTGTGCGATCAGGTTCAGGCCTGCTGTGGTCATCGCCTTGGTCTGGTCGTCAGTGATCTGCATGGCCCCTCCTTCATTCGACGTAGCACCGGGATCAGGTTGAGGCCAAGACGAATTCGCTGCTGTTACAATTCGAAAGGATTGAGAAAACATCGGGAAAAAGTTGACCTTCAGGGTCAAAGCCGCACCTTTATCGGGTGGTAGAATCGCGCAAAGCGATCACGCCGCCGATGGGTGGCACTGGGAGGACTATAATTTGGCCAAGCCGCTGACGCGCGCCGACGGACCCGCATCCGTTCCGGCTCTTTTGCATCGAAATGCGCAGGAGTTTGCGAACGCGCCTGCGTATCGCGAAAAGGAATACGGGATCTGGCAAAGCTGGACCTGGGCCGAGACGCGGGACGAGGTCGAGGCGCTGGCGCTGGGCCTGATGGAACTGGGCATCAATGAAGGCGATTTCATCGCCATCATCGGGCGCAACCGGCCTTATCTGTACTGGGTGATGATGGCCGCGCAGATGGTGGGGGCGGTGCCCGTGCCGCTGTATCAGGATTCCAACGCCGAAGAGATGGCCTATGTCATGGACCATTGCGGCGCCCGCTTTGCGGTGGTGGGCGACCAGGAGCAGGTCGACAAGATCATCGAGGTGCAGGACCAGCTGACCGGTTTCGAGCAGATGATCTATCTCGACCCGCGGGGCCTGCGCAAATACGACCACACTGCGCTGACCCAATACAGCCGCGTGCAGGAGATGGGGCGCGAGAACCGCGAGAAACACATCAAGGAGATGGAGGCGCGGCAGGCCAGGCTGGATTACGACAGCACCGGCGTGATGCTTTATACTTCCGGCACGACGGGCAAGCCCAAGGGCGTGGTCCTGTCGAACCGCAACATCATCGAGACGGCCAAATCCTCGTGCGCCTTTGACGATCTGCGGCAGTCGGACGATATCCTGGCCTATCTGCCGATGGCCTGGGTCGGCGATTTCATCTTTTCGGTGGGTCAGGCGCTTTGGGCCGGGTTCTGCACGAACTGCCCGGAATCGGCGGATACGATGCATGTGGACCTGCGCGAGATCGGGCCGACCTATTACTTTGCCCCGCCGCGCGTGTTCGAGTCCCAGCTGACCAGCGTGATGATCCGGATGGAGGATGCGAGCCGCTTCAAGAAATGGCTGTTTGACACCTTCATGGCCCATGCCCGCAAGGTGGGTCCCGCGATCCTGGACGGCAAGGAGGTCGGCATCTGGGATCGGCTGAAGTACCGGCTGGGCGAGATCATGGTCTATGGTCCGCTGAAGAACACGCTGGGGTTCAGCCGGGTGCGCGTGGGCTATACCGCCGGTGAGGCCATCGGACCGGAGATCTTTGATTTCTACCGGTCGCTGGGGATCAACCTCAAGCAGCTATACGGCCAGACCGAAGCCACTGTGTTCATCACCGCGCAGCCCGATGGCGAGGTGCGCAGCGATACGGTTGGGGTGACCTGCCCCGGTGTGGAGTTGCGGATCGCGGAGAATGGCGAGGTCTTTTACCGCTCGCCCGGTGTTTTTGTCGAATATTACAAGAACCCCGAAAGCACGGCGGACACCAAGGATGCCGAAGGCTGGGTGGCCACCGGTGACGCGGGTTTCATCGAGGAAGGCACGGGCCATCTGCGCATCATCGACCGGGCCAAGGACGTGGGCAAGATGGCGGACGGGAGCCTGTTCGCGCCGAAGTATGTCGAGAACAAGCTGAAGTTCTATCCCAACATCCTTGAGGCCGTTGTCTTTGGCAACGGGCGCAATGAATGTACCGCATTCATCAATATCGACCTGACGGCGGTGGGCAACTGGGCGGAACGCAACAACATCGGCTACGCCTCTTATCAGGAGCTGGCGCGGCATCCGAAGGTGATGGATACGATCCAGTCCCATGTGGAGGAGGTCAACGCCAGCATCGCCGAGGATGAGATGCTGTCGGGCTGCCAGCTGCACCGCTTTGTGGTGCTGCACAAGGAGCTGGATGCGGATGACGGGGAGCTGACGCGGACCCGCAAGGTGCGGCGCAAGATCATCGCCGAGAAGTATGACGACATCATCCGCGCGCTTTACGACGGCTCCGGGACGGTCAGCACCGAAACCGAAGTCACCTATGAGGATGGCCGCAAGGGCAGCATCAAGGCGACGCTGGAGGTCCGTGATGCGAAGGTATTCGCGGACAACCGCAAGAAGATGGCGGCGGAATGATGGCGATACGAGGCGCGCGCCCGCCATCCCATGCGTGGTGCAACTTGAAACAGAATGAAGGGGACAGGGTGTGAAGGACTCAGCGGACAGTTACCAGACCGCCGACGGCCGCACCATCGGCCCCGTGGTGATGGAGATGAAGAACATCACCCTGCGGTTCGGCGGGGTGGAGGCGATCAAGGACATTTCCTTTGACATCCGCGAGGGCGAGATCCGCGCGATCATCGGGCCGAACGGTGCCGGCAAATCGTCGATGCTGAACGTCATCTCCGGCTTCTATGTCCCGCAGGAGGGCGAAGTCTGGTACAAGGGCGCGCGCCGCCCGGTCATGAAGCCTTATCAGGTGGCCGAACAAGGCATTGCGCGGACCTTTCAGAACATCGCCCTTTTCGAGGGGATGAGCGTTCTGGACAACGTGATGACAGGGCGTTTGCCGCATATGAACACCGGCCTGTTTTACCAGTCTTTCTGGAAGGGCAAGGCCGAGCGTGAAGAGATCGAGAACCGCGAAGTTGCGGAAAAGATCATTGATTTCCTTGAGATTCAGGCGATCCGCAAGACGCCGGTCGCGCGTTTGCCCTATGGTTTGAAAAAGCGGGTCGAACTGGCCCGCGCGCTGGCCGCCGAGCCGTCGATCCTGCTGCTGGATGAGCCGATGGCGGGCATGAACGTGGAGGAGAAAGAGGACATGAGCCGCTTCATCCTGGATGTGAACGACGAATTCGGCACCACGATTGCGCTGATCGAACACGACATGGGCGTGGTCATGGACCTTTCTGACCGGGTGGTGGTGATGGACTACGGCAAGAAGATCGGGGATGGCACCCCATCCGAGGTGCGCAGCAACCAGGACGTCATCGACGCCTATCTGGGGGTGGCACATGACTGATTTTGCGGAAGCGATCCGCGCCTTCGGGACGCAGATTTACGGAGGGCCGATCAATGCCTGAGCAACTTGCCTTTACAATCGAGGTTTTCCTCAACGGGCTGATGGCCGGGGTGCTTTATGCGCTGGTGGCCCTTGGTTTCGTGCTGATCTACAAGGCCTCGGGCATCTTCAACTATGCCCAGGGGGTCATGGCGCTGTTTGCGGCGATGACGCTGGTGGGCATCCAGAACGGGCAGGTGCCCTTTGCCCATCTGATCAATGCGATCTTTGGCACCGATGTGCACAAGTTCGGCTGGACGGTTCATAGTTTCCTGGCGATCCTGCTGACGGTCATCGTGATGATCGCACTGGCCTGGGCGGTGCAGAAGTTCGTGTTCAAACATCTTGTGGGGCAGGAGCCGATCATCCTGTTCATGGCGACCATCGGTCTGGCCTATTTCCTGGAAGGGGTCGCGGACCTGATGTGGGGGTCCGAGCTGAAGGCGCTGAACGTCTGCGCGGCGGACGGCGTCTGCCTGCCGCAGGGGCTGAACCTGTGGATCGACGAGACCACCTTCAATGCCTTCGGATACGGCTTTTTCATCGACAACCTGGATATCGTGGCCTCCATCGTAGCCGCCATTCTGGTGATCGGGCTGGTGATGTTCGCGCAATACACCAAGCAGGGCCGCGCCATGCGGGCGGTGGCGGACGACCACCAGGCGGCGCTGTCGGTCGGGGTGTCGCTGAACTTCATCTGGGTGCTGGTCTGGTCGCTGGCAGGGTTCGTGGCACTTGTCGCCGGGATCATGTGGGGCGCGAAGTCGGGCGTGCAATTCTCGCTGTCGCTGATCGCGCTGAAGGCCTTGCCGGTGCTGATGCTGGGCGGTTTCACCTCGATCCCCGGTGCCATCGTCGGCGGGCTGATCATCGGAGTGGGCGAGAAGCTGTTCGAATTCCTGATCGGCGCACCCTACCTTGGCGGGGCGACCGAGAACTGGTTCGCCTATATGTTGGCGCTGCTGTTTCTGGTGTTTCGCCCGCAGGGGCTGTTCGGGGAGCGTATCATTGAACGGGTTTGATCATACGGCGGTGCGCAATGAATGCGCACCCTACATCAGCAACGTAGGGTGCGCATTCATTGCGCACCACAGGAGGGTTGAACATGTTCTACCGTGAAGCAGGTGATTTCCGGACAACCTATGCCGAGGATCAACAGACCTTTCCGATCAAGTTCGACCGGTATCGCTATTACCTCGTGCTGTTCATCGCCATCTGCGTGATCCCCTTTGTCATCAATGACTATTGGGCCAACTCGCTGCTGCTGCCCTTTCTGATCTATGCCATCGCGGCGATCGGGCTGAACATTCTGGTGGGTTATTGCGGGCAGGTGAGCCTGGGCACCGGCGGGTTCATGGCGGTAGGGGCCTATGCCTGTTACAAGCTGATGACGGCGATGCCCGATGTCAGCATGTTCATCCACGTGCTGCTTGCGGGGGCGATCACCGCCGCTGTGGGCGTGCTGTTCGGCCTGCCGTCGCTGCGGATCAAGGGGTTCTACCTGGCAGTGGCGACACTGGCGGCGCAGTTCTTTCTGGTCTGGCTCTTCAACCGGTTTCCGTGGTTCTACAATTATTCCGCCTCCGGACAGATCAACGCGCCGGAGCGGGATGTATTCGGCATTGTCATCACCGGCCCCAATGCGGAAGCCTGGGCGACCTATGCGTTTTGCCTGATCTTCACGATTGTCAGCGCCATCGTGGCGCGGAACCTGACGCGCGGCTCGGTGGGGCGCAAGTGGATGGCGATCCGTGACATGGACATCGCCGCCGAGATCATCGGGGTGAACCCGCTGCGGGCCAAGCTGACGGCCTTTGCGGTATCGTCGTTCTTCATCGGCGTCTCGGGGGCCTTGTTCTTTTCCATCTACCTGGGCGCGGTGGAGGTTGGTGAGGCCTTTGGCATCCAGAAATCCTTTCTCGTGCTTTTCATGATCATCATCGGGGGGCTGGGCAGCATATTTGGCAGTTTTGCCGGGGCGGCCTTTCTGGTCCTGTTGCCGGTGCTGCTGAAGGTGGTGGGCGTGGACTGGCTGGGATGGCCGACGGATATCGTCGCACATCTGCAGCTGGTCATCGTGGGGGCGCTGATCGTGCTGTTCCTGGTCGCGGAGCCGCATGGCATTGCGCAGCTCTGGCGCGTGGCGAAAGAGAAACTGAGACTGTGGCCCTTCCCGCATTAGCGGGCGGTTGCTGAAACGAGGCGGGGCGAAACCCGGCCCTGAGAACGTAACAAGTCGGAATTTATCCAAGGGAGGAAAACACCGATGACATACAAACTAGGAACTCTGGCCGTTGCAGGCCTGATGGCGGCAAGCCCCGTGATGGCGGATCTTGTCTTTCCATCGCTGAGCTATCGCACCGGTCCTTATGCGGCGGGTGGTATCCCCTTTGCGGACGGATATGCCGATTACTTTACCATGCTGAACGAGCGTGACGGTGGCATTGGCGGGGTGAAGACCAGCGTCCCGGAATGCGAGACGGCGTATAACACCGAAAAGGGTGTGGAATGCTACGAATCGCTGAAAGACAGTGGCGGGCTGGTTTATCAGCCCCTGTCGACAGGGATCACCTATCAGCTGATCCCCAAGACCACGGCGGATGACATCCCGATGCACACCATGGGCTATGGCCGGACCTCGGCTGCCAATGGCGCGGTCTTCACGCATACGTTCAACTACCCCGCCAACTACTGGAACGGTGCCTCGGGTGCGATCAACTATCTGCTGGCTGAAAACGGCGGTGACCTTAACGGCAAGAAGATCTCTCTGGTCTATCACAACTCGGCTTACGGCAAGGAACCGATCCGCACGCTGCAGGAACTTTCGAAAAAGCATGGCTTCGAGTTCACCGAAGTGCCGGTCGATCACCCGGGCCAGGAGCAGAAGTCCCAGTGGCTGCAGATCCGCCGCGACAAGCCTGACTATGTGATCATGTATGGCTGGGGCGTGATGAACCAGGTCGCGGTACAGGAAGCGGCCAACATCCGGTTCCCGATGGAGAATTTCATCGGCATCTGGTGGTCCGGTTCCGAAAACGACGTGCTGGCGGCGGGTGCTGCGGCCGATGGCTACAAGGCGCTGACGTTCCACGGTGTGGGCAGCGACTTCCCCGTGTTCGACGACATCCAGACCTATGTGGTGGACAAGGGGCTCGCGGCGGGGGCCGGCGACCAGATCGGCACGGTGCTGTATAACCGCGGTCTCTATGCGGCGATGCTGGCAGCCGAGGCGGCCAAGACCGCGCAGGAAATCCATGGCACGGCGGATATCACCCCGGCGATGATGCGCGATGGCATGGAGGCGCTGAAGATCACCGAAGAGAAGATGACCGAACTGGGCCTGCCGAACTTTGGCCCGACCTTCGACGTCTCCTGTTCCAACCACGGCGGCACCGGCCTTGTCGGTGTGACGCAGTGGGATGCCACAGCCAAGGAGTGGAAGCTGATCTCTGATTTTGCGCCCACGGACATGGATGTGATCGGACCGCTGATCGAAGAGGACTCTGCCGCTTACGCTGCCGAGAACAACATCGAGCCGAGCTGCGGCTAAGACGCAATTCCCGGCCCGCGCCGATGTGCGGGCCGGGAACCACTCCCGATCCTGTTGGAAAGACGAAACCCATGCTGGACGACACCAATACCGCCGATGTGGCCGTGGACAACGTGCTGGAAGTCAACAACATCGAAGTGATCTACAACCATGTGATCCTCGTGTTGAAGGGCGTGAGCCTGAACGTGCCCAAGGGGGGTATCACCGCCCTGCTGGGCGGCAACGGCGCGGGCAAGACCACCACGCTCAAGGCGATTTCGGGTTTGCTGGCCTCCGAACGGGGCGAGGTGACCAAGGGGTCGATCAGGTATCGCGGCGCGCCGATCCATCACGCGGACCCGGCCGAGACGGTCAAGAAGGGTGTCGTGCAGGTGATGGAGGGGCGACATTGCTTCGAGCATCTGACGATCGAGGAAAACCTGCTGACAGGGGCCTATACCCGCAGCGATGGCGCCGCAGCGATCAATGCAGACCTTGAAATGGTCTATGATTATTTTCCACGTCTCAAGGAGCGCCGCCGCAGTCAGGCCGGCTATACTTCGGGCGGGGAACAGCAGATGTGTGCGGTGGGCCGTGCGCTGATGTCCAAGCCCGAAACCATCCTGCTGGATGAACCTTCGATGGGGCTTGCGCCGCAACTGGTCGAACAGATTTTCGAAATCGTGAAGTCGATCAACGAAGAGCAGGGCGTGACCTTTCTTCTCGCCGAACAGAATACCAACGTGGCGCTTCGGTTTGCGCATTACGGCTATATCCTGGAATCCGGTCGCGTGGTGATGGACGGCCCCGCCGCCGATCTGCGCGAGAACCAGGATGTGAAGGAATTCTACCTTGGCCTGTCGGATGAGGGCCGCAAGAGCTATCGCGATGTGCGGTCATACCGGCGTCGCAAGCGTTGGCTGTCCTGATGTGCCACGGGCGAGGTGCCCGGTGAATTCTGGATCAACCGAAACGTAAGATGGGCGCGGCCCATCGCAACAGTCGAAGAACAAGGGTCAAAGTCATGTCAGCTTCCCATTTCGATGATCTCGAAATCCGCAGTGCGGATGAGCGGGCGGCGGCACAGGCCGCGCGGCTGAAAGAGATCCTGGCCGGGATCACCGATGCGCCGGAAGACTGGCGTGCCGATGCGGCTGCTGTCGGCGGGCCAGAGGATCTGCCGAAGCTGCCGGTGTTGCGGAAATCCGACCTGAGCGGCTGGCAGAAGGCAAGGCCGCCCTTTGGCGGGATTGCGGTGCGCAACGCGACCCATGTGTTCCAGTCTCCCGGCCCGATCTATGAACCGGGCGGCAGCTCTGCCGACTGGTTCCGCATGGGGCGTTTCCTGCATGCGGCGGGGCTGGGTGCGGGCGACATCGTGCAGAACTGCTTTGGCTATCATCTGACGCCTGCAGGCCATATGTTTGAAAGCGGCGCAAGGGCGGTGGGCGCGATGGTTCTGCCTGCCGGTGTGGGCCAGACCGAATTGCAGGTCACGGCGGCACGGGACGTGGGCACAACCGCCTATGCCGGGACCCCCGATTACCTCAACATCATTCTGGAAAAGGCGGATGAAATGGGCGTGGCCCTTGGCATCACCAAGGCCGTTGTCGGCGGCGGCGCGCTGTTCCCGTCGTTGCGCCAGTACTACATCGACCGGGGGATTTCCTGCCTCCAGTGCTACGCCACCGCCGATCTGGGCAACATCGCCTACGAAAGTGCGGCGATGGAGGGCATGATCGTGGACGAGGGGGTGATCGTCGAGATCGTGACACCCGGCACCGGCGATCCCGTTCCGGCGGGGGAGGTCGGTGAAGTTGTGGTGACCTCGCTCAACCCGGATTATCCGCTGATCCGTTTCGCCACCGGCGATCTGTCTGCGGTGATGCCGGGCGCATCGCCTTGCGGGCGCACCAATATGCGCATCAAGGGCTGGATGGGCCGGGCCGATCAGACCACCAAGATCAAGGGCATGTTCGTCCGCCCCGAGCAGGTGGCGGCACTTGTCGCCCAGCATGACGAGATCCGCAAGGCGCGCGTGGTGGCCAGCCGCACAGGCGAGCAGGACGTAATGACAGTCCATATCGAAAGCGCGGGGGGCGACCCGGAGGCCTATGCGCAATCGGTGGCCAATCTGCTGAAGCTGAAAGGCAAGGTGGTGATCGTCGATCCTGACACGCTGCCCAAGGACGGGCTGGTGATCGAGGATCAGCGCAGCTACGACTGATCTGTTTTCCGGCGGGTGTCCTGAATGCCGACAGCAGATTGTTCCGGCAGAGTTGCGGGGCGGGGCTGGCAATCCTGACTGAAATCATCGAAATAGGGCCATGGCCCAGAGCACCAGCCAGATGACCGCGAGACGCCCTGCCCCGACAGACCGGGCGCGGGGTCTGGCCTTTGGCGCGGTGCTGGTTGCTGTTGTTTGCGCGCTGCCGATGCTGGCGGTGCTGATCGCGGCGCTGAGCGGGGGCACGGATACCGTGCGGCACCTCCTCTCGACCGTGCTGGGGGCCTATAGCTGGACCACGTTCAAGCTGGTTGTGATGGTGGCGGCGGGCACCTTTGCGGTGGGGGTCGGCGCGGCCTGGCTGGTGACCATGACACGCTTTCCCGCCGTGCGGTTCCTTGAGATCGCGCTGGTGCTGCCGCTGGCCTTTCCGGCCTATGTGCTGGCCTATGCCTATACCTTTGTGCTGGATCATCCGGGCATCGTGCAAAGCACGCTGCGTGACGTGACCGGCTGGGGGCCGCGCGACTATTGGTTCCCGGATGTGCGGTCTTTGGGCGGCGCGGCTGTGATGCTGATTCTGGTGCTTTACCCCTATGTCTACCTGTTGGCGCGGGCTGCGTTCCTGCAGCAGAGCGGGACGACATTTCTGGCGGCGCGGGCGCTGGGCTCTTCCGCCTTTGCGGCATTCTGCAAGGTCAGCCTGCCGCTGGCGCGTCCGGCAATTGCCGGTGGCGTCCTGCTGGCGGTGATGGAGACCATCGCGGATTTTGGCACTGTGGCCTATTTCGGCGTGCAGACCTTTGCCACGGGCATCTATACATCGTGGTTCTCGCTCTATGACCGGGCCGGGGCCGCGCAGCTGGCGCTGTGCCTGCTGTCGGTTGCCCTGTTGCTGGCGATGCTGGAGCGGGTGCAGCGGGGCAAGGCGAAATATCATGACCCGGCACGGCGCGCGCCCGGCATGCCCCCGATCGAGCTGCGCGGCTGGTCGGGGATCGGCGCACTGGTGCTTTGCGGGGTGCCGGTGGTTTTTGGTGCGCTGCTGCCCATCGTGATTCTTCTGGTGATGGGCCTTGGCTCGGAGCAGGACCTTCTGAGCCCGCGCTACTTGGGTTTCATGCGCAATTCGGTGACGCTGGCGGGGACGGCGGCGCTTGTCACTGTGGTGGGCGCAATCTGCGTGGGCTTTTTCCGCCGGCTGCGTCCGGGGCGGCTGTCCCAGGGGGCGGCCTATGTGGCGCGGCTGGGCTATGCGGTGCCGGGCGGGGTGATCGCGGTGGGGCTGATGGTGCCCTTTGCCGCCTTTGACAATACGCTGGACGCCTGGATGCGCGCGACCTTCGGCATTTCCACCGGCTTGCTGATCACCGGGTCCATCTGGCTGCTGGTGGCGGCATATATGGTGCGCTTCATGGCGGCGGCGCTGGGCGCTTATGAGGGCGGGCAGGCAATGGTTCACGCCAATATGGACGCTGCCGCGCGGTCATTGGGCGAAACGCCGGTCGGCACGCTGCGCCGGGTGCATCTGCCGATCCTGGCGCCGAGCCTGCTGACCGCGCTGCTGATCGTCTTTGTCGATGTGATGAAGGAGCTGCCCGCCACCTTGATCATGCGCCCGTTCAACTATGACACGCTGGCGGTGCAGGCCTACCGGCTGGCCAGTGACGAGCGGCTGGGCGGGGCTGCGGTGCCCTCGCTGGTGATCGTGGCGATGGGGCTGCTGCCGGTGATTCTGATCTGCCGCCAGGTGGGCCGGGGGCGGCGCAGGTAAGGCGCATCGGGCTGCACCTTACCGCTGTGCCTTCAGTCCTTGGCGGCCTCGATCTTGTCCTGGGTCCTGGTCTCGAAATCGCTGGCATCGTGGCGTTCCCGCAGCTGCATGGACAGGTCATCGCCAAAGGCGCGGTTGACCATCCGGCCGCGTTTGACCGCCGGGCGTGCGTCGATGGTTTCGGCCCAGCGCAGCACATTCCTGTAAGAGGTCACATCGAGGAATTCGGCCGCATCATAAAGCCGTCCCAGCACAAGCTGCCCGTACCAGGCCCAGATCGCCATATCGGCGATGGAATAGCTGCCTGCCATCCATTCGTTCTCGGCCAGATGCCGGTCGAGCACATCGAGCTGGCGTTTCGCCTCCATCGTGAAGCGGTCGATGGGGTATTGCCATTTCTCCGGCGCATAGGCGTAGAAGTGGCCGAAGCCGCCACCAAGATAAGGCGCGCTGCCCATCTGCCAGAACAGCCAGGACAGCATCTCTGTCCGGTCGGCCGGGTTTTCGGGGATGAAGGCGCCGAACTTTTCCGCCAGGTGCATCATGATCGACGCAGATTCGAAGATCCGCTGCGGTTTGTCCCCGGAGTGATCCATCAGCGCGGGAATTTTCGAATTCGGGTTGGCCGAGACGAAACCGGAGGTGAACTGGTCACCTTCCATGATGTTGATGATCCAGGCGTCGTATTCCGCGCCTGTGTGACCGGCTGCCAGAAGCTCTTCGAACAGGACGGTGACCTTGACGCCGTTGGGCGTGGCCAGCGAGTACAGCTGGAAGGGATGTTTGCCGACCGGCAGGTCCTTTTCGCTGGTGGGGCCCGCGACGGGGCGGTTGATGCTGGCAAAACGCCCGCCGCTTTCGGCGTCCTGGGTCCAGACCTTGGGCGGTGTGTAGGTTTTCATCTCGGCCATATGGGTTCCTTCTCTTCGGCGGGCGCACGGCGCGTGCACCTTGTGGATTGGCCGTAAGGTGGGGCTTTGACCCACTGAGGGCCAGAGGAAAAATGCATTCCGCCGCAAACATGGTTGTGATCCCGGCGCGTGGCAGGGGGCGGCCGGCCAAGAAAAAAGGCTGCCCCGAAGGACAGCCTTTCTGAATGGTAACTGCAGGCAGATCTCAGCCCTGGCGGGCTTTGAACCGGCGTTGGGTCTTGTTGATCACGTAAACGCGGCCTTTGCGACGCACAACGCGGCAATCACGGTGCCGGTTCTTGAGCGAGCGGAGCGAGTTGCGAACTTTCATGTCCTTCTCCATCTTTCTGTCTGGCGCGAACCAGCGCCGGGTTGCGGGCAGCCCGACACGCCAGAGGCGGTCAGACCAGTGAAATTCGGTGGTGGGCGATACTGGGATCGAACCAGTGACCCCTTCGATGTCAACGAAGTGCTCTACCGCTGAGCTAATCACCCACACTGAAACACGGATTATATACGGCCCCAAACAAAATGGGGCGCGAAAACCCGCGCCGTGAGGGGTGCTATAAAAGGAGTCGGGCACATGATCAAGGGCTTTTGGCATCGCAAGTTTCTGCGCTATGTTGATTGCGAAAGGGGGCCGTATGCCGAAGTCTGCCTACGAAGTTTTTCACCCGGAGCGCAACCGGTCCTGCGTGGTCTTTGCCTCGCCGCATTCCGGGCGCGATTACCCCTGGTCTTTCCTGCGTAAAACGGTGCTGGACGAACATGCGATCCGGTCGTCGGAAGATGCTTTTGTGGACATGCTGTTCGACTGCGCGCCGCGTTACGGTGCGACCTTCATCAAGGCGGGCGCGCCGCGCGCCTTTGTGGATCTGAACCGGTCCAACGACGAGCTGGACCCGGCGCTGATCGAAGGGGTGCGCAGGCAGGGGCATAACCCGCGGGTGGCCTCCGGCCTTGGTGTCATCCCCCGTGTCGTGTCGAACGGGCGGGCGATCTACCGGGGCAAGATCACCGGTGCCGAGGCGGAGCGTCGCATCACGCAATATTGGCAGCCCTATCATGACATGGTGCAAAAGCTGCTGGATGCCGCGCATCAGCGGCATGGCCAGGCGGTGCTGCTGGATTGCCATTCCATGCCGCATGAGGCGATGGACGGGGTGGCCCGGTCGGGTATGCGCCGCCCTGACGTGGTTCTGGGGGACCGGTTCGGGGCCTCTGCCGGGGGCGAGGTCGTGGACCGGATCGAGGCGGCTTTTGCTGACGCCGGATTCGTGGTGACCCGCAATACGCCCTTTGCGGGGGCTTATATCACCCAGGCCTATGGCCGCCCGTCACGCGGGCAGCATGCGGTTCAGGTCGAAATCGACCGCTCGCTTTACATGAATGAAGCGCTGATCCGGCCCAATGGCGACTTTGACACGGTGCGCGCTGCCCTGCAGCAGGTGGTGGGGGAAGTGGCGCAGATCGGCCAGGGCCGGTTGCCGCTGGCCGCCGAATAGCCGTTCAGGTCTTTTTCCCGACTGACAGCATCGCCATGCCAAGGAAGAGCGTCCCCAGACCGGTTGCGGCCGTGCGCAGCTGATTCCAGAACTGCCATTCCGGTGAATAGCCCTGCCAGATCTGGCGCGCTGTTTCGATATCTTCGGGGACGGGGACTGCGCCAAGGGCTTCGTTCATCGGGACATTCACCGCCATGGTCAGCAGGACGCCCGGAAAGGTCACCAGCAGTGCCGCGCCAAGGCACCACCCTGCGGCGGCCCGCTGTGCAGCCACAAAGAGAATCGCCGTTGTGACGGCCAGCACGACGGGCGTGCCAAAGAAAGCGGGGGCAAAGACCGCGTTGCGCACCGAGGCATTCATGGCCTGCATCGCGGCGATGGCGGTGCGGGGGTCGGCCTGATCCAGCCCCCACATGGTCGAGCAGACCCATGCGTAGAAAAAGCCGAAGAGCGCGCTGCAGAGCAGCAAGGAGAGCAAAAGCAGGGGGCGGGAAAGTATGTTGGTCATCTGAATATCCGTATTGATGTGTACGCCTTTACATATCCGTATCTTAATGTACGTTTATTTGTCAAGCAGAGGGGGGCATTCGATGCGTGACGACAAACGCCAGGCGCGCATGCGCGAGATTGAGGCGGTGGCCTATGAGCTTCTGGCCGAGCAGGGGTATGACGGAACCTCCATGCTGGCGGTGGCGAAACGGGCCAGGGCGTCGAACGAGACGCTTTATCGGTGGTACGGCGACAAGAAGGGATTGTTCGCCAGCATGGTCCGGGCAAATGCCGACGCGGCGCGCGCGGCACTTGATCACGTGGAACCGGCGGGCCTGTCGCCACTGGACAGGCTGCACCGGCTGGCGCCGGTCCTGTTGGGCATGTTGCTGGGGGAGCGCGCGATTTCGCTGAACCGAGCCGCTGCGGCGGATGCCACAGGAGACCTGGGGCGCGCCATTGCCGAAGGGGGACGCGAGAGCATCCTGCCCCTGCTGGCCGGTGTGATGGAAGAGGCGGTCGCAGCAGGGGAGGTGGTGCCGCCGAAGGAGGGGGATATCGCGCCGCTGTTCATGCATCTGCTGGTGGGCGATCAGCAGATCAGGCGGGTAATCGGGACCTTGCCCGCCCCCGGTGAGGCGCAGATTGCGGCGCAGGCCAGGATTGCGATGGCCCAGTTCATGGCGCTCTGTGCGCCGTAGTGAGCTTAATCCGCTGAACGGCGGGGCCTGAGCCCAGCGAAGCGGCCTCGGGCGCGCGGATCAGCGCAGGGCGCGCCCCTTTACGATGGCCTTCTCGCCAAAGCGGGAGCGGATGCTGTCGGTGGCGCGTTCCGCGCGGTTGCGTTTATCGGCCTGCGGGTCCAGCAGGTCTCCGGCCAGATCGGCGCCCTCGGGCGTGCCAAGGTCGGAGATCCCGACACCGATCAGGCGGAAAGGGCCGGGGTCACCCAATTGGTCAAACAGCGCGCGGGCATGGCGATAGATGCGGTCCGCAAGCTGGGTATGGTCGGGGAGCGAGACGCGGCGGGTGAGAACCTTGAAATTCGCATGTTTCAGTTTCAGCGTGACGATGCGCCCGGCCATTCCCTTGGCCTTGGCCCGGTCGGCCACCTGCACCGACAGCCGCCAGATGTGGCCATCCAGAATATCGGCATCGCCAGTGTCCTCGCCAAAGGTGGTTTCCTTGGAGATGGATTTGACCGGTTCATGGGCCGAGACCCGGCGATGGTCCTGGCCGCGCGCCAGATGCCACAGCCTTTCGCCCATGCCGCCGAAGCGAAGGATCAGATCCTGCTTTTCCCAACGCAGAAGGTCGGAAAAGTTGCGCACACCGGCCTTTTCCAGCGCCGCCTGGGTGACCGCACCGACCCCCCAGATCATGCTGACCGGTTTGTCGCGCAGGAAATCGGCGGTTTCCGCCTTGCCGATGACGGAAAAGCCGTGCGGCTTGTCGAGGTCGGAGGCGACCTTGGCCAGAAACTTGTTGTGGCTCAACCCGATGGAGCCGGTCAGCCCCAGTTCGGTTTTCATGCGACGGACCAGCCGCGCCAGCATGACCGCAGGGGCCGCGCCATGCAGGCGTTGGGTGCCGGTCATGTCGAGAAAGGCCTCGTCCAGGGAAAGCGGCTGAATGGCCGGGGTCAGTTCCTCCATCATGGCGCGAATGGCGCGGGAGGCTTCGACATAGGCCGCCATCCTGGGTTTGATGATGATCGCCTCCGGACAGAGTTTGAGCGCCTGGAACATCGGCATCGCGGAGCGCACGCCGCGAATCCGCGCGATGTAGCAGGCGGTGGAGACCACCCCGCGCCGGCCGCCGCCGATGATGACAGGTTTGCCCGCCAGCGCCGGATTGTCGCGCTTTTCCACCGAGGCATAGAAGGCATCGCAATCCATATGCGCGATGGTCAGTTCCATGAGTTCGGGATGGGACAGCACACGGGGGCTGCCGCAGTTGGTGCACCGCGTCACGGCAGGTTGTTCTTTCAGGCAATCACGACAAAGACTCGCCATCTTGGCACACGGATGAGAATGGTTATGTAGCCAATGTAGCGGGTGAGCGAAGGAAAGAACATGGGGCAGGACGAAGGCTTTGACGGTGCCAAGCTTGCGCTTTTCATCGGCGCGAAACTGGCTGTGATCCTGCGCGACGATATCCCCGGCCTGCCCTTTGCCGGATATTGGGACCTGCCCGGTGGCGGGCGCGAGGGGGATGAAACACCCCTGGAATGCGCCCTTCGCGAGTGTCGCGAGGAGTTGGGATTGACGGTGCCCGAGGGTGCGGTGACATGGCGGCAGCGGTTTACCGAGGACGGACAGGTCAAATGGTTCTTCGTGGCAGGCCTGCCGGACCGGGCGGCGCAGGATGTCATTTTCGGGGACGAAGGGCAGCGATGGACGCTGATGTCGTCTGACGCATTTCTGGCGCATCCCAAGGCCGTCCCGGCATTTCAGGCACGCCTGCGGTTGTTCCTGAAGCGCGAGGGCGTTTCAGGTCTTTGAAATTATTTGGATTTTCAAGACAAAGCCCCCCGCCTTCTGCAGCGGGGGGGAGTTGACGAACTTCAGGAAGAACCAGTTCGTCGGGGAGTATCACCTGACCTTAGGTTAACATGGCAAGCAGGGGCCACATAGTCGGGAATTCCTGACCGGACAGCCAGCAGGCCCGATGTTGTCATTTATGTTACAGTCAGCGGTTGAAGTTCAGGCGCTGCCGCCAGCCATCCAAGGGCAGTTCAGGAGGGGGCGTTGGGTCTGGCCGCCTGTGGGCTTTTCATCTCGGCGAGGATTTCAAGCGCCGCGTCGCGGGGGTCAGGCACCGCCCAGATCGGGCGGCCGACCACCACATGATCCGCGCCTGCGGCGATCGCCTGCGCCGGTGTCATGATGCGCTTCTGATCGCCGGGGGCGCTGCCCACGGGGCGGACACCGGGGGTCACCACCAGCTTGCCCTCCGCTTCGGGCAGGGCGCGCACAAGGGCGGCCTCGTGCGGGGAACAGATGATGCCGTCTGCACCTGCTTCAAAGGCATTTGCGGCGCGGGTCTGCACCAGATCGCGGATGGCGCCGTCGCGGATCAGGGCCCCGTCAAGATCGGCCCGGTCCAGCGAGGTCAGGATCGTCACCGCGAGGATCTTTGTGTCATGCCCGCCAGCCCCTTCGCGGGCGGCAGCAACAACATAGGGGTCGCCATGCACGGTGAGGAAATCGAGTTCGAACTGCGCCAGGCCACGCACGGCGGCTTCGACGGTTGCGCCGATGTCGAAAAGCTTCATGTCCAGAAAGATGCGTTTGCCGTGCTCCTGCTTGAGCTCGTTTGCGAGCGCCAGTCCACCGCCGGTCAACATGCCAAGCCCGATCTTGTAGAAACTGACGGCGTCGCCCAGTTCTTCCGCGAGGGCAAGCCCCGCGACAGCATTGGGAACATCGAGGGCTACGATCAGGCGGTCATCTGTCATCTGGCTTCCTTGGGTGATGCGGGCAAACGTCTGGGTCGTAGTCGGTTTGACCGGAAGCTGTCCAGTGAAAAGAGCGGGCCGGGCGCGCGCCGGTGCTGCGGAAGACAAAAAAAACCCGGATATGCTTGCGCGATATCCGGGCCAGTATGTCAGAGACAGTGCAGGCAGGCATAGGTCTCTGATGGTGGGGCAGCTGCATGGACAGAATATGCAGCGGTGCCCCGCTGTCCGCGCGGAAAGGCAGGTGTCGCGCGGATGGCTGTGAAATCAGGCGGCGCGGTTGCCGGGGTAGGCAACCAGGCTTTCCAGCCAGCGGCGCGGGTCGAACCGGGGCCGGCCGGCACGTTGCCGGGCAGCGCGGTGAGCCCGTTCCGAATAGAGACCGGCACCTTGCCGGTCCCGGCGGATGGCCTGTTTTTTCAAACCTTCGGCCGCCTGTTCGAAAGACATGGTGATGGGCGCATTGATGGCGCAGGCATATTTGCGCGCGGTTCCGTCACGATGGAGAGTGACAAGCGCCTCGAACGTCTGTTCGGCGGCGTTGTAGATCACATCTGACAGTTGAATGCTTGGATTCTGCATGAAGATTACCTCACAAGGCCTTGATCGTTGTCGCAGGGGTTGGTGGTGCTTTAGACAACAACGATTATGTTGCGAATTGGTTGCATGAATTCCGGAAAAAGCTGTGAATAAATTGGAATAATCTTTTTATTACAGTCGGCTATCCCGGTATGGAATTTTTCATTTCTGCTGAATTTGTCGCAAATTGGGCAGATTGCTGCCGTTCCCTTGGTGCGCCGCCTGTCCGCAGGCGCATTGGCCCTGCCTGCGCTTCATGTCACCCGGCATCTGACAGGTTCTATCGAACGTCGTGCCAGGCAATTCTGGCCCAATCCGGCCCTTCGACGCGGGGTGAGCGAGGAGCCGCTTTGCGGGACGAAGCGGACGTCCACCAAAGCCCGGAGTCAAGGTGCGCAGCACCGCCGGGCAGCGCCCGACCGCCCCATGGGCGGGCGCTTTCTCAGCGTATTGCGGTTCATCATCCCCACGCCAAAGATTAGAAATAAAGTGGCACCCACGGACGTTCCGCTGCCCACCCGCGGTCAGGCGCTGCCCTGTGTGGTTAAGTCACTTTGGACTCAATCCTGCTCTTCGCTGCATTTTTCACAAATGACCGCTTGGCCCCTGCCTCCCATCGGACATAACGCTGCGCTCCGGGCCAGCGATGTGACACAAAAGCCGGTATTGCCTGACACCTGACAGGTTCATTGTGGTGAGCGCCTCTTGAATCCGGTGTCCGGATCCCCAAATTCTAACCGAGGTCCCGAAGGACGCGTGCCGCTGAGCCGGGCGCATCCGCCATGGGGCGCTTAACAAGAGGAGAGAACCATGGACTTGAGCAAGTTCACGGAAAGATCGCGCGGCTTCATTCAGGCGGCGCAGACAATTGCCATCCGCGAGAGCCATCAACGGCTTACTCCCGAACATATTCTGAAAGCACTTCTGGACGACGATCAGGGCTTTGCGGCCAATCTGATTTCGGCGGCAGGCGGTAACGTCAAGCGCGTGACCGAGAACCTCGCGCTGGCGATGGGCAAGCTGCCCAAGGTTTCGGGCGATGCGGCCCAGGTCTATCTGGACAATACAACCACGAAAGTGCTGGCCGAGGCTGAGGCGCTGGCGAAGAAGGCGGGCGACAGTTTTGTCCCGGTGGAACGTCTGTTGATGGCGCTTTGCATGGTCAAATCCGCGGCGAAAACCGCGCTGGAAGCCGGTCATGTCTCGGCCCAGGCGCTGAACACTGCCATCAATGATGTCCGCAAGGGCCGCACCGCGGATACCGCGAGTGCGGAGGATGGATATGAGGCGCTGAAGAAATACAGCACCGACCTGACCGCGCGGGCCGAAGAAGGCCGGATCGACCCGATCATCGGCCGCGACGAGGAAATCCGCCGCACGATGCAGGTCCTGTCGCGCCGGACCAAGAACAACCCGGTTCTGATCGGTGAACCCGGTGTCGGTAAGACCGCCATTGCCGAAGGGCTTGCCCTGCGGATTGTCGATGGCGATGTGCCCGAATCCCTGCGCAACAAGCGTTTGCTGGCGCTGGATATGGGGGCGCTGATTGCCGGTGCCAAATATCGCGGCGAGTTCGAGGAGCGTTTGAAGGCGGTTCTGACCGAAGTCACCGAAGCTGCCGGGGAAATCATCCTGTTCATCGACGAGATGCACACGCTGGTCGGTGCGGGCAAGGCGGATGGGGCGATGGATGCCTCGAACCTGCTGAAACCTGCGCTTGCGCGGGGTGAATTGCATTGCGTTGGTGCCACCACGCTGGATGAATACCGCAAATATGTGGAAAAGGACGCAGCGCTGGCACGGCGTTTCCAGCCGGTCATGGTGCAGGAGCCGACGGTGGAAGATACCATTTCCATCCTGCGCGGCATCAAGGAGAAATACGAGCTTCACCACGGTGTGCGGATCAGTGACTCTGCCCTCGTGGCCGCCGCGACGCTGAGCAATCGGTACATCACCGACCGGTTCCTGCCGGACAAGGCGATCGACCTGATGGACGAGGCCGCCAGCCGTCTGCGCATGGAAGTCGACAGTAAGCCCGAAGAATTGGATGCGCTGGACCGCCAGGTCCTGCAATTGCAGATCGAGGAAGAGGCGCTGAAGCTGGAAGACGATCAGGCGTCCAAGGACCGGCTGGAGACCTTGCAGAAGGACCTTTCCGATTTGCAGGAGAAGGCCAGTGGCATGACAGCCGCCTGGCAGGCCGAGCGTGACAAGCTGGCCGGCGCCCGCGACATCAAGGAAAAGCTGGACCGCGCCCGTGCGGATCTGGACATCGCCAAGCGGGAGGGCAACCTCGCCCGCGCGGGGGAGCTTTCCTATGGCGTGATCCCGCAGCTTGAGAAGGACCTTGAGGCCGCAGAATCCAGCGAGGATGGCATGATGGTCGAAGAGGCCGTGCGCCCCGAACAGATCGCAAATGTGGTGGAGCGCTGGACAGGTGTGCCTGCGGGCAAGATGCTGGAAGGCGAACGTGACAAACTGTTGCGCATGGAAGACCAGCTTCATGCGCGGGTGATTGGCCAGAATGCTGCGGTCAAGGCGGTGGCGAATGCCGTGCGCCGTGCGCGTGCCGGTCTGAACGACGAAAACCGCCCCCTGGGCAGTTTCCTGTTCCTCGGGCCGACGGGTGTGGGCAAGACCGAGCTGACCAAGGCGGTGGCGGAGTTCCTGTTCGACGACGACAACGCCATGGTGCGTATCGACATGTCCGAGTTCATGGAGAAGCATAGCGTTGCCCGGCTGATCGGCGCGCCTCCGGGTTACGTCGGCTATGACGAGGGCGGTGTGCTGACTGAGGCGGTGCGGCGCAGGCCCTATCAGGTGGTGCTGTTCGACGAGGTCGAAAAGGCGCATCCGGATGTGTTCAACGTGCTGTTGCAGGTGCTGGACGACGGGGTGCTGACCGACGGGCAGGGCCACAGGGTCGATTTCAAGCAGACGCTGATCGTGCTGACATCGAACCTGGGTGCGCAGGCGCTGAGCCAATTGCCCGATGGCGGCGACATGGCACAGGCCAAGCGTGACGTGATGGATGCGGTCCGGGCGCACTTCCGGCCGGAGTTTCTGAACCGTCTGGACGAGACGATCATCTTCGACCGGCTGAGCCGCGAAAACATGACCGGTATCGTCGAGGTGCAATTGCAGCGGCTGCTCCGGCGGCTGGCCGGGCGCAAGATCGCGCTGGATCTGGATGAGAGTGCCAAGAAGTGGCTGGGGGATGAAGGCTATGATCCGGTCTTCGGGGCACGGCCGCTCAAGCGGGTCATCCAGCGGGTGCTGCAGGACCCGCTGGCAGAGATGATCCTGGCCGGTGACGTGCGCGACGGAGACAGGATCACGGTCACCGCAGGAGCCGATGGCCTGATCATCGGGGACCGGGTCGCGGCCAGCAATCGGCCCAAACCGGACGATGCGACGGTGCATTGATCCGCACTATATATATGCAAGTAAAAAAGGCCGGGGTTTTCCCGGCCTTTTTTGTCGGTAGCCCGGTCGGCGACACGGCAAGAATCTCGTTTGTGCCCATCTGCTGTTGCGGTTGTGCCGCAGGCAAAGCAGCAACGCATCAAGCTGTTTTTCATTTGCCGGTCGAATTGCTAGGTCCGCAGGGAGGAATTGCAGCGGATCCCCCATGCAGATGCAGCAGAAAGGCAGACCCATGAGACTATTAGGTATACTGGGGCTGCTGAGCCTGGCCGCATGTGGCGACCTTCCGGGCCCTTCGGTTCCTGCGCAACCGGGCCAGAACCTGCAATCGGCACGTCAGGCGGTCTATGCCTGCTCCGCAAATGCGGCGCGGGGCGGTCAGAATGCTGTCGTCAGCAGCTATGTCGGGGGCGTGTTGTTCGGCGGCGTGCTTGTGGGCCCGATCATCGTGGCGTCCAATGAAGGGAATATCCGTGCCCATGGCGAGGCGGGCGCGGTGGACCGTTGTCTGAATACGCGCGGTTTCGAGCGGCGCGATCTGACACCGGCAGAAGTTCAGGCGCTGAACAGATTGTCCGGCACCCGGCGCCATCAGTTGTTGGATCACCTGATCTCGGGCCAGTCGCTTGAGACATTCAATGCTTCCGCCGGATACGCCTGACGCAGGTCATGCCTGACGCAGGTCATGCCAGGTTCAAAGGGTCGTTTTGGCAGCCCTTTTTCGTGCGCAACCGCCGGGATTGTCCGGTGGATGTCTCCTCGGATCAAGGCATCAGCACCTTGTCGATGACATGGATCACCCCGTTCGCGGCTTCGATGTCGGGAGTGACAATCGTGGCATCATTGACCATGTGCCCATTGTCGAGGTTGATCGTGACGACAGAGCCCTCCAGCGTTTCGACCTTCATCCCGGTCTGAAGGTCAGCGGACATGATTTTGCCCGCGACGACGTGGTAGGTGAGAATGCTTGTCAGAACGTCCTGGTTTTCGGGCAGCAACAGGGTGTCCACAGCGCCGTCTTCCAGATCGGCAAAGGCGTCGTCACCGGGCGCAAAGACGGTATAGGGGCCGTCGCCTTTCAGGGTTTCGAGCAGGCCGGCCGTCTCGGCGGCAGCCAGCAGGGTGCCGAAAGTCCCGGCCTCGGTTGCGGTATCGACGATGTCTTTCTTGTTGTCGGCAGCAAAGACGGGTGTTCCGGCAAGCGCGGCAGCAGCGGTCAGGGCAAGTAGTGTTCTGCGGTGCATGATGGTCTCCTCCTGCTATCTGGTGTCACAGGATAATGTGAGGCGGTCCGTCGGAAAGAAAAGCCGGGGGTTTTCGCCAGTGGCATGAGGGCGCGCATTGAAACATGGGGCGCGTGCGCTAAGCGGGACGGATGCGGTGCGACCACTCAACTCAACGTGAAACCGGGACGCGGTTTTGTGATCTCTGCCCGCAGCGCCGCAGGCGCTGGTCGTTTCTGCCGGGCGGAGCAAAGCTGACAATTCGGTGTTCTGGGTGAAATGAACCGCGAAAGTCTTTGGTGCATGGGCCTTGTAACCCTAACTCTGTTGTATGTGGAGTTGAGAGTAGGAGAGCCCGATGGCCCATCGTTGGATCAATACGCTGAAAGAAAGTGACGTCACCCCGGAGGCGGCGTTTCTGAACCGCAGGCAATTGATGGCGGGTGCGGTTGCGGGCGTCGGGCTTGCCGGGATATCCGGCGGGCGGGTGCGAGCCGAGGGAGAGCTGCAACCGAACAGCTACGAGGACATCACCAGCTACAACAACTATTATGAGTTCGGCACCGGCAAGGGCGATCCGGCCCGCAATGCCGGAACCCTCACGACCAAACCCTGGACGGTGAAGATCGACGGCCTTGTGGACAAGCCCGGCGACTACAACTTTGAAGACATCATGAAGGCGATGACCATCGAGGAACGGATCTATCGCTTCCGTTGCGTCGAGGCCTGGTCGATGGTGGTGCCATGGGACGGGTTTGAACTGGCGGATCTGCTGGAGATGGCGGGGGTTCAGTCCGCTGCGAAATACGTGGCCTTCGAGACGGTCCTGCGCCCCGACGAAATGCCCGGCGTGCGGTTTCCGGTTCTGGACTGGCCCTATGTCGAGGGGCTGCGCCTGGACGAGGCGATGCATCCGCTGACGATCATGGCGACCGGCATCTATGGCAAGGACATCCCGAACCAGAACGGCGCGCCGCTGCGGCTGGTGGTGCCGTGGAAGTATGGCTTCAAGTCGATCAAGTCGATTGTGCGGATCACGCTGACAGACAGCGAACCGCCGACAAGCTGGAACAAGGCCAATGCCCGTGAATACGGATTCTACAGCAATGTGAACCCGGAAGTGAGCCACCCGCGCTGGTCGCAGGCGACAGAGCGTCCGCTGGGCGGAGGGTTGTTTGCCGGTCGCCAGGACACGCTGATGTTCAATGGCTACGGCGACGAGGTGGCCAGCCTTTATGAAGGCATGGATCTGGCCAAGAACTTCTGATGGCAAACCCGGTCGGCAGGGGAGACGGGATTTTCGAAAATCCCGGTCCGAATTCTTTGAAAAATTCGCCACGCCGGGTGGCCCTGTGAAAGTCATCATCGACGGCATTAACAGTTTCGCGCGGCGCATCCCGACATGGGTTGTATATAGTGCGTATCTGATCCCCGCCGTCTGGCTGTTCTATCAGGGCGTCTACGGGGGGCTTGGCCCCGATCCGGTCAAGGCGCTGGAGCATGAGCTGGGCAAGACCGCGCTTCAGCTTTTGATCATCGGTTTGTGCATCACGCCGCTGCGCCGGTTTACCGGCCTGAACCTGATCAGGTTCCGCCGGGCGATCGGTCTGCTCGCCTTTACCTATGTCGTGCTGCATCTGCTGGTCTGGGCATTTTTGGATGTGCAAAGCCTGTCGCGGGTTGCACAGGACATCATAAAGCGCCCCTACATCACCATCGGCATCGCGGCATTTGTTCTTTTACTGCCCCTGGCCGCCACATCGAACAACTGGTCGGTGCGTAAACTGGGCCCGGCGTGGCGCAAGCTGCACAAGCTGACCTACCTGGCCGTGATTCTAGGTGGTATCCACTACATCTGGCTGGTGAAGGGCATTCAGATTGAGCCCCTGGTCTATATGGCCGTGATTCTGGGGCTTCTGTCGCTGAGATTGGTCAAAACCCCGAAGCGCGGACCCGCTGCCCGGCCAAATCGGTGAATCACCGGGCCGCTCGGGGCTGATTGCTGGCCGGTCGCCGAAGATTCTGCACTGATTCCACCATGGTTGCCCGCCGAACGGGCACTTTTTGAAAGAAATTTTGGCCTGTCACGCGAGTCGGAGCCCGATTTTCGGTGAATCCCCCCTCCGATTCACACCCGATCCAGCATTCGGCCGGGTGAATCGCATCCGACTCGCGGGTGAATCGGCAAATCAGGGGCAAATTTGTTGGCGCAAACAGGGTGAGTCTGCGTCCCGCTTGGGGGTAAGCCTGTGGATAACGCTATATATGGGAATCCGGAGGCCCTGCTTCGGTGATGCCGCAGGCGATAAAGCGACCGCAGGCAAAGTAATTCGAAAAAAATGAGATCATAACACTTTGTTTCTAAACCACATTCTGAGAGTGTAGCAAAAATTTCGCATTTCTCGAAAAAAGGGGTTGCGGGTATCCGCTACTAACCGTAGAACCCCCCTCACCGGCGGCGCAGAGATGCACCGGCGGGGCGTCAGACGGGCCGGACGGAAGCGGAAACGCGGACGGATGGAAACGAGGCGGACAAGAAATATCAGAGGTATTTGGGCGGGGCGCGCCA
>Ga0189278_10085_pt1 | contig 129036 bp, 111 predicted proteins | sample N26A9minimetaG_FD_130326 | JGI IMG/M metagenome (GOLD analysis project Ga0189278, IMG submission 130326) | Marine microbial communities from the Costa Rica Dome - N26 A9 mini metaG | ecosystem: Environmental > Aquatic > Marine > Oceanic > Photic zone | place: Costa Rica: the Eastern Pacific...
CGGCGCCATCGTCGCGGGCGGCAAAGGCGACGCCGAGAGCAAGATCGAAGCCATGAAATCCGCCGGCATCACCGTGGCCGAAAGCCCCGCTGGCCTCGGCGAGGCCGTGCTCAAGGCGATTGGGTAAAGGCCCGTTCGCGCGCGCCCCGGGCCTGACCCGGGGCCGCCGCGCGGCTGGGTGGCTCCGGGTCAGGCCCGGAGCATGTTGCGAAAAGGACATCTGAAATGACCGACCAATCCCCCAACGACCTCTTTCATGCCTCCTCCTTCATGCAGGGGCATAATGCCGAGTATCTCGAGCAGCTTTATGCGCGCTATGCCAATGACCCGAACGCGGTCGATGCGGCGTGGAAAAGCTTTTTCGACGCGCTGGGCGATGGTGATGACGATGTAAAGGCCGAGGCCGCTGGCCCCTCTTGGGCGCGGGCCGATTGGCCCCCCATGCCGTCGGATGACCTGACCGCGGCGCTGACGGGGGAATGGCCCGCCGAGCCCGAGTTGAAAGATGCGGGCAAGAAGATCGCCGCCAAGGCCGCTGAGACGGGTGTGAACGTCAGCGACGAAGACGTGAAACGCGCCGTGCTTGATTCCGTGCGCGCGCTGATGCTTATTCGCGCCTACCGGATCCGGGGGCATCTGGCCGCCGATCTTGATCCGCTGGGCCTGCGCGAGACGCCGAACCGCCCCGAGCTTGACCCGAAATCCTACGGGTTTACCGAGATCGACATGGATCGCCCGATCTTTATCGACAATGTTCTGGGGCTTCAGATTGCCAGCCTGCGCGAGATTCTCGCCATTGTGAAACGCACCTATTGCGGCACTTTCGCGCTGCAATACATGCATATTTCCGATCCTGAGCAGTCTGCTTGGCTGAAAGAGCGGATCGAAGGCTATGACAAGGAAATCAGCTTTACCCGCAACGGGCGCAAGGCGATCCTGAACAAGCTGGTCGAGGCCGAAGGTTTCGAGAAATACCTGCATGTCAAATACATGGGCACCAAGCGCTTTGGTCTGGATGGCGGCGAGAGCCTCATTCCCGCGATGGAGCAGATCATCAAGCGCGGCGGGCAATTGGGCGTGCAGGATATCGTGATCGGCATGCCGCATCGCGGCCGCCTGTCGGTGTTGGCCAATGTGATGGGCAAGCCCTATCGCGCGATTTTCAACGAATTTCAGGGCGGCAGTTTCAAGCCTGAAGAGGTCGATGGCTCGGGCGATGTGAAATACCATCTTGGCGCGTCATCGGACCGTGAATTCGACGGCAACAAGGTGCACCTGTCGCTGACCGCCAACCCCAGTCACCTGGAGGCGGTCAATCCGGTGGTTCTGGGCAAGGTCCGCGCCAAGCAGGATCAGTTGAGCGACATCGACCGCATCAAGGTGTTGCCGATCCTCCTGCATGGCGATGCGGCCTTTGCCGGTCAGGGCGTTGTGGCTGAGTGTTTCGGCCTGTCGGGCCTCAAGGGGCATCGCACCGGCGGCACCATTCATATCGTGGTGAACAATCAGATCGGTTTCACCACCGCGCCGCATTTCAGCCGCTCGTCGCCCTATCCCACCGATATCGCGCTGATGGTCGAGGCGCCGATTTTCCATGTCAACGGGGACGATCCCGAGGCTTGTGTGCATGCCGCCCGCGTCGCCACGGAATACCGCCAGAAATTCCACAAGGACGTGGTGATCGACATGATCTGCTATCGTCGGTTCGGGCATAACGAGGGCGACGAGCCCATGTTCACCAACCCGGTGATGTATAAGAAGATCAAACAGCAAAAAACCACGCTCAGCCTCTATACCGAGCGGCTGGTAAAGGATGGCCTCATCCCCGAGGGCGAGATCGAGGATATGAAGACCGCCTTTCAGGCCTATCTCGCGGATGAGTTTGAGGCGGGCAAGGATTACCGCCCGAACAAGGCCGACTGGCTGGATGGCAAATGGGCCGATCTCAATGCCCATCGCGGCAAGTATGAGCGCGGCGAGACCGCGATCAAGCCCGAGACCATGGCCGAAGTGGGCCGCGCGCTCAGCACGGCACCCGAAGGCGTACCGCTTCATAAAACGGTTGAGCGGCTGCTTGAATCCAAGGCAAACATGTTCGAGACGGGCAGCGGCTTTGACTGGGCCACCGCCGAGGCGCTGGCCTTTGGCTCGCTCCTGACCGAGGGCTACCGCGTCCGCCTCTCGGGGCAGGACTGTACGCGCGGCACCTTCAGCCAGCGGCATTCCGGCCTGATCAATCAGGACAACGAAGACCGCTATTACCCGCTGAACCATATCCGTGAAGGGCAGGCGCAATACGAAGTCATCGACTCGATGCTGTCGGAATATGCGGTGCTTGGTTTTGAATATGGCTACTCTCTGGCAGAACCCAACGCGCTGACCCTGTGGGAGGCGCAGTTTGGCGATTTCGCCAATGGCGCGCAGATCATGTTTGATCAGTTCATCTCGTCGGGGGAATCGAAATGGTTGCGGATGTCCGGTCTCGTCTGCCTCTTGCCGCATGGCTATGAGGGGCAGGGGCCGGAACATTCCTCGGCCCGGCTCGAGCGGTTCCTGACCATGTGTGGCGGGGATAACTGGATCGTGGCCAATTGCACCACGCCTGCGAATTACTTCCATATTCTGCGCCGCCAGATGTATCGCACCTTCCGCAAGCCGCTCATCCTGATGACGCCGAAATCGCTTTTGCGGCACAAGATGGCGGTGAGCAAGGCCGAAGAGTTCACCACCGGGTCGTCCTTTCACCGGGTGCTCTGGGATGATGCGCAATACGGCAATTCCGAAACCAAACTGGTGGCGGATGACAAGATCCGTCGCGTCGTCATGTGCTCGGGCAAGGTTTATTACGACCTGCTCGAGGAACGCGATGCGCGCGGGATCGACGATGTCTATCTTCTGCGGCTCGAACAGTTCTACCCGTTCCCGGCCATGTCCATGGTCAAGGAGTTGGAGCGCTTCAAAGGTGCGGAAATGGTCTGGTGTCAGGAAGAGCCCAAGAACCAGGGGGCCTGGTCCTTTATCGAGCCCAATATCGAATGGGTTCTGACCCGCATCAAGGCCAAGCATCTGCGGCCCACCTATGCCGGGCGTCCCGCCTCGGCCTCGCCCGCCACGGGCCTCGCCAAACAGCACAAAGCACAACAAGAAGCGCTGGTTGATGCCGCGCTGACCATCGAAGGGAACTAACCCATGACCACCGAAGTCCGCGTCCCCACCCTTGGCGAATCCGTGACCGAGGCGACCGTCGCCACATGGTTCAAGAAACCCGGCGATCCCGTCGCCGCCGACGAGATGCTGTGCGAATTGGAAACCGACAAGGTAACTGTCGAGGTGCCAAGCCCCGCCGCTGGCACCATGGGCGAGATCGTGGCCCAAGAGGGCACGACCGTCGGCGTCGATGCGCTGCTTGCCACCATTTCCGCAGGCGAGGCCAAAGCCGCCCCGGCCAAGGCCGACAAGGCCGAGAAACCCGCCAAGAGTGACAGCGCCGACACCGGCAGCAGCGTTGACGTGATGGTGCCCACCTTGGGCGAGAGCGTGACCGAGGCGACCGTGTCGACATGGTTCAAGAAGGTCGGCGATCAGGTGGCCGCCGACGAGATGCTCTGCGAGCTGGAAACCGACAAGGTGTCGGTCGAGGTGCCTGCCCCCGCTGCGGGCACGCTGACCGAAATCCTCGCCGCTGAGGGCACGACCGTGCAGGCCGGTGGCAAACTTGCGATCCTGTCGTCCGGTTCCGGGGCATCCGCCCCTGCCGCCGCCCCCAAGGCCGAAGAGGCCGCAGCGCCTGCCGCTGCAAGTGGCAAGGATGTCGAGGATGCCCCCGCCGCGAAAAAGGCCATGGCCGAGGCCGGTCTTAGCCGCGATCAGGTGCAGGGTTCGGGCCGTGATGGCCGCGTGATGAAAGAGGATGTGGCCCGCGCCGCAGCCGCTGCCACACAGGCCCCCGCCGCTGCTGCCGCCCCCGCCCAAGCGCCGCGCGCCCCCGCCCCGGCCGAGGATGTGGCCCGCGAAGAGCGCGTCAAGATGACCCGCCTGCGCCAGACCATTGCCCGCCGCCTCAAGGACAGCCAGAACACCGCCGCCATGCTCACCACCTATAATGAGGTGGACATGACCGAGGTGATGGCGCTCCGCAACCAGTACAAAGACGAGTTCTACAAGAAGCACGGCGTGCGCCTTGGCTTCATGTCGTTCTTTACCAAGGCCTGTGTGCATGCCCTCAAAGAAGTACCCGAGGTCAATGCCGAGATCGACGGCACCGACATCGTTTACAAGAACTTCGTGCATATGGGCGTCGCCGCAGGCACGCCCACCGGCCTTGTCGTGCCGGTGATCCGAGATGTGGATCAGATGGGCTTTGCCGCGATTGAAAAGGCCATCGCCGAAAAAGGCGCCCGCGCCCGTGATGGCAAGCTCAGCATGGCGGAAATGCAGGGCGGCACGTTCACCATCTCGAATGGTGGCGTCTATGGCTCGCTGATGTCCTCGCCCATCCTCAACCCGCCGCAATCTGGCATTCTGGGTATGCACAAGATTCAGGACCGCCCCATGGCGATCAACGGTCAGGTGGTGATCCGCCCGATGATGTATCTGGCGCTCAGCTATGATCACCGCATCGTCGACGGCAAAGGCGCTGTCACCTTCCTCGTGCGCGTCAAAGAGGCGCTCGAAGATCCCCGCCGGTTGCTGATGGATTTGTGATCGGTGCGCAACACATGCGCACCCTTCCCGTAGGGCGCGCATTCATTGCGCGCCTTATCACATGAGGCTCTTCATGACCCCCGAACTCACCGCCCTCACCCTCGCTGCTCTGCTGCAAGCCGTGCAGTTCGTGCTTTACGCCATCCCGGCCAATCTCGAGCTTGGGCCGGGCTACACCATGTCCGCGCGCGACCGCGAGCCGTCCAAACAACTCTCGCCGAAAACCGCCCGCCTTGGCCGCGCGCTTTCCAACCATTTCGAGGGGCTGATCCTCTTTACCATCGCGGTTGTGGTCGTCACGCTCGGTGCAACATCGAGCCCCGTCACCGCCGCCTGCGCCTATACCTACCTTGCCGCCCGTGTGGCCTATATTCCCGCCTATTATTTCGGCCTGCGCCCGTGGCGCTCGCTCATTTGGGCGGTGGGCTTTGGGGCCACGCTGCTTATGCTGCTGGCGGCGGTCTTATGATGTTTCATCTGGCTCAAAATACCTCGGGGGAGGCGCGCGCAGCGCACCCTCTCTGCCCGGCCCGCACCGACGCAAGACCGATAGAATACCGACGCGGCCCCGCCGCGAAAAACGAAAGGATCTGACCCATGGCCTCTTACGACGTAATCATCATCGGCGCTGGCCCCGGCGGCTATGTCTGTGCCATCCGCTGCGCGCAACTGGGGCTGAAAACCGCCGTGGTCGAGGGGCGGGCCACTTTGGGCGGCACCTGTCTCAACGTGGGCTGCATCCCCTCCAAGGCGCTTTTGCACGCGAGCCACATGCTGCACGAGGCCGAGCATAATTTCGCCGCCATGGGCCTCAAGGGCAAGTCCCCCTCGGTCGATTGGAAACAGATGCTGGCCTATAAGGATGACGTCATCGGTCAGAATACCAAGGGCATCGAATTTCTGTTCAAAAAGAACAAGGTAGACTGGCTCAAGGGCTGGGGCTCGATCCCCGAGGCGGGCAAGGTGAAGGTGGGTGATGATGTCCACGAGGCCAAGCATATCGTCATCGCCTCCGGCTCTGTGCCTGCCTCGCTGCCCGGTGTCGAGGTTGATGAAAAGATCGTTGTCACCTCCACCGGCGCGCTGGAACTGGGCAAAATCCCGAAATCGCTGGTGGTGATCGGGGCAGGTGTGATCGGGCTTGAAATGGGGTCGGTCTATGCCCGTCTTGGGGCCGAGGTGACAGTCGTTGAATATCTTGACGCGATCACCCCCGGCATGGATGCTGAAGTGCAAAAGACCTTCCAGAGAATATTGAAGAAACAAGGGATTAACTTTGTCATGGGGGCCGCCGTGCAATCGGTCGAGACGCTCAAGACCAAGGCCAAGGTGCATTACAAGCTGCGCAAGGACGACAGCGCGCATCAGTTGGATGCCGATACCGTTCTGCTGGCTACGGGCCGCAAACCCTATACGGACGGGCTGGGGCTGGCCGATCTGGGTGTCGAGATAACCAAGCGCGGCCAGATCGCCACGGATGACCATTGGCAGACCTCGGTCAAGGGCATCTACGCCATTGGCGACGCCATCGAAGGCCCGATGCTGGCCCACAAGGCCGAGGATGAGGGCATGGCCGTGGCCGAGGTGCTGGCGGGCAAGCATGGGCATGTGAATTACGGCGTCATTCCCGGCGTGATCTACACGCATCCCGAGGTTGCCAATGTCGGCGCAACCGAAGAAAGCCTGAAAGACCAAGGGCGTGCCTATAAGGTTGGCAAATTCTCGTTCATGGGCAATGGCCGCGCCAAGGCGGTTTTTGCCGGTGATGGTTTTGTGAAAATCCTCGCCGACAAGGAAACGGACCGCATCCTTGGCGCGCATATCATCGGGCCAGCGGCGGGGGATCTCATCCACGAGATTTGCGTGGCGATGGAATTCGGGGCCTCTGCGCAGGATCTGGCACTCACCTGCCACGCGCATCCCACCTATTCCGAGGCGGTGCGCGAAGCGGCACTTGCTTGCGGCGATGGGGCGATCCACGCGTGAGCGGGGCGGCGCGATGACGCCCCTCGTTTCGGTCGTCATCCCCGCTTTTCAGGCGGGCGGCAGTTTGCCCGCCGCCCTTGCCTCCATCGCGGCCTCTGGCCTGCCGCCAGAGCGTATAGAGGTAGTGATCGCCCCGGATGATGGGCAGGGCTATGACGATCTGCCTGATCTGGGGCTGCGCATCACCCGCTGCGCCACGCATCACATGGCCACCGGGGCGGGCCCTGCGCGCAATCGTGCTATCGCGGCGTCAAAGGCGCAGGTGATTGCCTTTCTCGATGCGGATGACACATGGGAGCCGGGCTATCTGGGGACACTTCTGCCCTTGGCCCGGTCGCATGGGGCCGCCTTTGGGCGGACCCGTATTCTGCTTGGGACTGAGGCGCTGTTGCACTTGCCCGGCGGGGGGCAGACCGCCCTTGGCTTTGCCGATCTGGGGCGCACGGGGGCCAGTTTTCATCCGGTGGCGCGGCGCGGGTTGGTGGGACCGTTTCGCAATCGGCCCGCGCAGGATGTGCTGCACGCCATGGAAATCCTCTCGCTGGTCGGCGGGCGCGCGCCCTTGGGTCAAACCAGCTACAATCTGCATCTCAACGCGCAGAGTGCCACGGCGCAGGCCGCCTTTGCCCGCCGGGTTGAACAGGCGTACCGCGACCATATGCGCGCGATCGAGACGGGGCGCACCCGGATTGCGCCGCAGCATGGCCGCGCCGCGCACCACGCCTTTGAGGCCAAGTCGCGCCTCAACCGGGCCTATGCGCAGGCGGGCAAGGCCGAGTTCTTTTACCAATTCATGAAGACCCGGTTGGCGGTCTAGAGGTCGGGCGCGCCGACCCGGAACGCCTTACTTGCGCGCGGGCTGTTCTGGATCAAATCCCGCCTCGCGCATCAGCGCGTTTGACGCACCTTCGATATCGTGCTCCAGCCGCGCCATAAAGCTGTTGCGGTCCAGACCCTGCGGGATAGGAGGCAGGAATTCCACCACCGCCAGCCCCGGCTTGCGATAAATGCCGCGCTTGGGCCAGAGCACGCCGACATTGGTCGCGGCGGGCACACAGGACACTCCCATCTGCTCATAAAGCACGGCAGTGCCGATCTTGTAGGGCATTTTGACCCCCGGTGCCACGCGCGTGCCTTGGGCGTAGATGATCAACTGGCCGGGGGTCTGCGCCCCGCGCGCCACATCCTCGACCATCTTCTTGATCGCAGCGCCCCGCTTGCCGCGATCCACAGCCACACAGCCGATCCGCATTCCGTAAAGGCCGATCACCGGCGTCCAGAGAATTTCGCGCTTCATGATGAAGCGGCCAGTGGGCAATTCGCTGAAAATCAACAGAATATCGAGAAAGGATTGATGTTTTGAGGCGATCAAAACTTGGCCATCAGGCGGGGTGCCGCGCACTTCGGTGCGCAGGCCCACCATCCAGGCTGCGGTCCAACGGACCCAGCGGCAATAGGCCTTGCATCCAGCCAGAGCCCCCTTGCGGCTGACAATCGCGGCGGGCATGTAAACCAGCCCGACCACGGGCAGCATCACATACATCTGCGCCACAAAGAGCAGCGACCGCACCCATTGAACGGCAAACCTCATGGCATATCCTTCAAGGTACGCTGCGCGGCAAGCCGGGTGGCGGCAAAGGCCACTGCCGCCGCCAGCAGCGGAATGATCAAGGGCCAGACCCAGTGCCAGCCCTGAAATCCGAGACCAGTCAAAAAACCGCCCTCAATCTGCGCACTGGGTAAAAGCAGGATCGCGCCGCAGCCCAGAACCACGCCGACGCAGGCGCCGCTGAGTGCCCGAAGCGTGAAACGACGCACGAAGGCATGGGCGATATAGGTATCCTGCGCGCCCACAAGGCGCAGCACGCTGATCACCTGCGCATTGGCTGCAAGGGCCGCGTTGGCCGCCAGCGTGATCATCGCCCCGACCGCCGCCCCGATCAGGATCAGCGACACCCACCCCAAGAGGCGCAACCGGCTGGCCGCGCGCACGAGAGGTTGCCGCCAGCGGGTGTGATCGTCGAGCATCGCCCCCGGCACCTCGGCGCTCAGGCGCAGGCGCAGGCCCTCGGCGTCAAACCCATCGGAGGTTTCGATCACCTCGATCAGGCGTGGGATCGGAAGATCGGAAATGGGCAGGCCGGGGCCAAACCACGGTGCCAAAAGCGCCGCCTGCTCTTCATCTGTGAGGGCGCGGGCACGGTCCACCCCGGCGGTGGTTTCAAGCACGCGCAGCGCCGCTGCGGTCTGCGCTGCCATCTGGCCTTCGGGGGCCGAAATCCGCACCGTTGCTGTGCGCGCCAACTCGTCGCCCCAGCGATCCGCCAGCCGCCCGGTTGCCAGTGACAAGGCAAGGGCGAAAACCGCGAGAAAGGCCATGACGCCCGCGCTGAACAGCGTGAGCCAAGCGGTAAAGCCGGTGGGCGGCACTACGCGGTCGGCCTGTCCATCGCTGCGCAGCAGGGTCTTGACCTGCGTAAGATCGAGCTTCATAGATCCGCCCCCGCCAATTGCAGCTTGCGCGATGCAATCCGCAGGACGCGGGCCTGAACATGGCTTTTGGCGGCGCGGATCAGGGCAAGGTCGTGGGTGGCGATCAGGATCGTCTTGCCCATCCGGTTCAGCTCGATCAACAGGCGCAAGAGGCGCTGCGACATTTCCCAATCGACATTGCCGGTCGGTTCATCCGCCAGCACCACATCGGGCGACATGATGACCGCGCGCGCAAGGGCGGCGCGCTGGCGTTCGCCCCCCGACAATTCCGGCGGCAGGGCATTGGCGCGTTCCTTAAGACCGACCCAGCCGGTCAGTTCGCGCAGATTGGCATCCTCAGCCAAAAGATCACGCCCCGATACGGCCAGCGGCAAGGCGATGTTCTCGGACACGCTCAGATGATCGAGAAACTGGCAATCCTGATGCACCACGCCGATCCGTCGCCGGATCATCGCGATATCGTCGCGCTCCATCGTGCGCCGTTCCTGTCCGAACAGGCGCACCTGTCCCGCCGTGGGCACAAGCGCCCCATAACACAGCTTGAGCAGCGTCGTTTTGCCCGATCCCGACGGTCCGGTCAGGAAATGAAACGAACCGGGGCTGAGCGCCAGCGATACATCTGCCAGCAATTCCCCGCCACCATAACTATAGGCCACATTTTCCAGCTCGATCACGGCTGTCCCCTTGTCACTCACAGCACCTAAATGCCCCAGAGGCCACACATGTGCAATGATCCTGCGCGTGATTCGCTTTGGCCTTTTCCGAAAGCCGCGAACCGCCTATGCTGACGGCTAACGAGAGGGGCCGGACAACGGCGGCAAGAAGCAGGTGGCAGAATGAGGCTGATTTGCCCGAATTGCGGCGCACAATACGAGGTGCCCGACGAAGTGATCCCGTTGAGCGGGCGCGATGTGCAATGCTCCAACTGCGGGGACACGTGGTTTCAGCATCATGCGTCGCATGCGCCCGACGCCTCGGGCGACGATGATCTGGGGCCTCCGCCGCGTGAGGAAGATGTGCCGCCCCCCGCGCCGCCGGTCACTGAGGACCTATCCGACGCGCCCTATGAGGACGACGAGTACGACGACGATCTGTTGGACGAAGATTTTGCAGAGCCAGAGCCCGCGCCCGCCCGTCCTGCGCGGCGTGGCATTGATCCGGGCGTTGCCGATATCCTGAGGCAAGAGGCAGAGCGCGAGCGCCAGGTGCGCAGCGCGCCGGGGGGCATTGAAATGCAGCCCGACCTTGGCCTGACAGAGCCGGAGTTGACCGAGGATGAACGCACGCGTCAGGCCCGTGCCCGGATGGAGCGTCTGCGCGGCACCTCTGGCCCTTCGGCGCCGACCGCGCCCGAGATGCCCGATGCCCATGCCAGCATAGATCCCTCATCCCGGCGCAATCTCTTGCCTGATATCGAAGAGATCAACTCGTCGCTCACCTCGACCGGCGACCGCGCAGACCCCGCGCAAAGCCCGATGCCCGAGGATATCGAATTGCCGGTTGGGCGTGGCGGCTTTCGCAGCGGCTTTCGGCTGGCGATCATTACCTTTGGCTTGGCGGCGCTTGTCTATGCTCTGGCGCCGCGTTTGGCCGCATCCATTCCCGCGGCCGAGGCACCGCTGACGCAATACGTGAGCGCGGTCAATATGGCGCGGGTTTGGCTTGATCAGTTGGTCGGAGGCTGGTTCTAGGGGTCTTGACCTCTGGCTATGGGCGGCGCATGTCCCGTGCATGCGCCCTAGTGGAGACCTGCCATGAGCTTTACTCGTTCGATCAAGATCGCCCCGTCCATCCTATCAGCGGATTTCGCCAACTTTGGCGCTGAAATCCGCGCCATCGAGGCCGAGGGCTGTGATTGGGTGCATGTCGATGTGATGGACGGGCATTTCGTGCCCAATCTGACCTTTGGTCCGCCGCTCTGCGCCGCCATTCGCCCGCATATCAAGACGGTGATGGACGTGCATCTGATGATCTCGCCGGTCGATCCCTATATCGACGCCTTCGCGCAGGCGGGGGCTGATGTGCTGACCGCGCATCTTGAGGCGGGGCCGCATATCCACCGCACCTTGCAGGCCATTCGTGGGGCTGGATGCAAGGCGGGTCTGGCGCTTAATCCCGGCACGGGGATCGACGCGGTTGAGCATCTGCTTGATATGGTGGATCTCATTTGTGTGATGACGGTAAACCCCGGCTTTGGCGGGCAAAAGTTCATCCATAGCCAGATCGACAAAGTCAAACGCCTGCGCGCGATGATTGGCGACCGACCCATCCATATCGAGATTGACGGTGGCATCACCACGCAAACCGCCCCCCTGATGGCGGCGGCAGGGGCCGATGTGCTGGTGGCGGGCTCTGCTGTGTTCAAGGGCGGCAGCGTCGACAATCCGGGCGTCTATGGCGAGAATATCCGCGCGATCCGTCGCGCGGCAGAGGCGGCGACCGGTGCCATGGCATGAGCCGTGCGGTCATTTTTGATCTCGACGGCACACTGATCGACAGCGCGCCGGACATCCATGCCGCCGCCAACCGCCTGATGGCACAGCATGGGTTTGCGGCGTTCACGCCCGACGAAACCCGCAGTTTCATCGGCAGCGGCGTGCCGCATTTCATCACCTGTTGCCTGACGGCGCGTGGGCGGGCAGGGGATGGCGCGCTGCGCGCCCGAATGATCGAAGAGTTCATCGCCGATTACGAAACCGCCGTGACCCTGACACAGGTTTATCCGGGTGTCATGGGCGCGCTCGATGGGCTGGCGGGGGCCGATCTTGCCCTTGGTCTCTGCACCAACAAGCCCAAAGGTCCTGCTCATGCAGTCTTGGCGCATCTGGGGTTGGATGGCTATTTCCCGGTGATCATCGGGGGTGACAGCCTGACCGTACGCAAGCCGGACCCGGCCCCGCTTCAGGCCACCGCCGCAGCGCTTGGTGCGCGGGACATGGTCTTTGTCGGCGATAGCGAGGTTGATGCGGAAACCGCAGCGCGGGCGGGCGTGCCTTTTGTTCTTTACACCGAGGGCTATCGCAAAGGGCCGGTCGAGCGGATCACCCATGACCGGGCGTTTTCGGATTTCACCGACCTGCCGGGGCTGATCACAGACCTCTTGTCCTGAGGGCGATTGCGCGGGCATACTCGCCCCATGCGAACCCGTTTGACCGAGGCCTTTGGCCTGACCCATCCCATTCTTTGCGCGCCAATGGCCTTTGCTGCCGGGGGGCGGCTTGCGGCTGCTGTGACCCATGCGGGCGGGTTGGGCCTGATTGGTGGGGGCTATGGCAAGGCCGACTGGCTGGATAGCGCCTTTGCCGAGGCTGGGAATGCGCGGGTGGGATGCGGGTTCATCACGTGGAAAATGGCCGAGAATCCGGCTGTTCTGGATCAGGTTCTGGCGCGCAAACCGGCGGCGCTCTGCCTGTCGTTTGGCGATCCGGCCCCCTTTGCGCCACGGATTGCCGATGCTGGCGTGCCGCTCGTCTGTCAGGTTCAGACCCTGCGTGACGCGCAGCGCGCTGCGGACTGCGGCGCGCAGGTGATCGTGGCGCAGGGGGCCGAGGCCGGGGGCCATGGCGAGCGGCGCGGCACGATCACACTTGTGCCCGAGGTGGCCGATTGGCTGGCGGTTCACGCCCCCGAGGTGCTGCTCGTGGCGGCGGGGGGCATTGCCGATGGGCGGGGATTGGCCGCCGCCCTCATGCTGGGGGCAGAGGGCGTTCTGATCGGCTCACGCCTCTGGGCCTCTGCCGAGGCGCAGGTGTCTGAGGCGATGACCGATGCTGCGATTGCCGCCACCGGCGATCAGACGATCCGCTCCACGGTGATGGATGCCGCGCGCGATCTGCGGTGGCCCGCGCGTTATACGGCGCGGGTGCTGCGCAATGCAGTGACAGAGCGGTGGCATGATGATCCCGATGCACTGCGCACCGATATGAGCGCGCGCGCTGACTGGGCGACGGGCTGGGCAGCGGGTGATCCTGACCGCGCCAATACCTTTGTCGGCGAGGCAACGGGGTTGATCCATGACCGCCCCCCGGTGGCCGAGATCATCGCACGCATGGTCGAGGATGCCGAAGCGCTGTTCCGGCGCGCGCCGGGCTGGGCACAATGACCCTGCCAGATCGCCTGCGCCAGGAAATCGCTGCGCGGCGCGCCGACCTGATCGCGCTGACCCAAGACCTGATCCGTATTCCGACGCGCAATCCGCCGGGCGAGAATTATCGCGAGATTTGTGATTATCTCGACCGTCGTTTGCGTGCATCGGGGTTCACGACCGAATTGATCCGCGCCACAGCGGCCCCCGGCGACAGTGACCGGCACCCGCGTTGGAACATCGTGGCGCGGCGTGAGGGCGCGCGCCCCGGCGCTTGCGTGCATTTCAACAGCCATATCGACGTGGTCGAGGTCGGCCATGGCTGGAGCGTGGACCCCTTTAGCGGGGCGGTGATCGACGGGAAAATCTATGGCCGGGGCGCCTGTGACATGAAGGGCGGACTTGCGGCAAGCATCATCGCGGCAGAGGCCTTTGTCGCCACCTGCCCCGATTACGCCGGGGCCATCGAGATCAGCGGCACGGCGGATGAGGAATCGGGCGGCTTTGGCGGCGTGGCCTATCTGGCCGAGCGCGGCTATTTCAGCCCCGGCCGGGTGGATCACGTCATCATTCCGGAACCTTTGGGCAAGGATCGGATTTGCCTTGGGCATCGCGGTGTCTGGTGGGCCGAGATCGAGACCCACGGCGAGATTGCACATGGCTCTATGCCGTTTCTGGGGGATTGCGCCGTGCGCCACATGGGCGCGGTCATCGCGCGGATGGAGGAACAGCTTTTCCCGGCACTGGCGGCCCGGCGCACCGAGATGCCCGTGGTTCCCGAGGGCGCGCGGCAATCGACGCTCAACATCAATTCCATCCATGGCGGAGAGCCAGAGCAAGACGCCGATTACACCGGCCTGCCCAGCCCTTGCGTGCCCGACCGTTGCCGGATGGTGATCGACCGGCGGTTCCTGATCGAAGAGGATATCGGCGCGGTCGAAACAGAAATTCGCGACCTGTTAGAGGCGTTGCGCCAAGGCAGGCCGGGGTTTGACTATACGATCCGGGAATTGCACCGTGTCCTGCCCACAATGACCGAGCGCGATGCGCCGGTGGTGGGGGCGGTGGCGCGGGCGGTGGATCAGGTGTTCGGCCATGCCGCCGATTACGTGGTCAGCCCCGGCACCTATGACCAGAAACATATCGACCGGATCGGGCGGCTGAAGAACTGCATCGCCTATGGTCCCGGCATCCTCGATCTGGCGCACAAGCCGGATGAATATGTGGGGATCGACGATATGGAACACTCGGCACGCGTGATGGCGCTTGCCCTTGCAGAGTTGCTGGGGGTTTGAGTTCGCTGTTCTGCAAATACTCAAAGAGCGGCGCGTGTTGCGGGCGCCGGACTTTGAATGTTTAGACACCGGTGAAACCGCTCAGCTTCCGATCGCGATATTGTCGATCAGGCGCACGCCCGCAAGCCATGCGGCCGCAAAAAGACGGGCCGGGCGCGTGGGGGCCGCCAAGGCCGATAGATCGTCCTGCGCGCGCAGATCAAGGTAATCGACCCCGGTAAAGCCCGCACGTTCCAGCCGCGCCACGGCCTTGGTGTGCAGCGCTTGGAAATCGGTGCCGGCGCGCAGCCCGTCCGCGATCTGCTCCATCACCTCATGCAGCACGGGGGCCGTGGTGCGGGCGCGGTCCGACAGCAAAAGGTTGCGCGAGGACATGGCCAGACCGTCGATTTCCCGGATCGTCGGGCAGCCATGCACAGTGATCGGAATATCGAGATCCGCCGCCATCCGGCGCACGACCATCAGTTGCTGATAGTCCTTTTCGCCGAAAAAGGCGTCGGTGGCCGCCGTCTGGGTAAAAAGCTTGGTCACGACAGTGGCCATCCCGTCGAAATGGCCCGGTCGATAGACACCCTCCATCACGTCGGTGAGGCCCGCGACAGAAACGGTGGTGGCGAAATGTGGTGGATACATCTGATCGCCCTCCGGCACCCAGAGGGCGTCTACCGCAAAGCGTTCCAGCTTGCGCGCATCCTCGGTTTCGGTGCGGGGATAGTTCTTGAGGTCTTCGGGATTGTTGAACTGCTTGGGATTGACAAAGATAGTCACGATCACCCGGTCGCAGATGGCCTTGGCTGCCGCTGCGAGTGACAGATGCCCGTCATGCAGCGCGCCCATGGTGGGCACGACGCCAATCGTCTCGCCCGCAAGAATCCAAGGCCGGGTGGCGGCACGCAGCGCGTCAAGGTCGCGCAGAATGGGCGCGCTCATCCGCGCGGGGCCTTGTCGGCAAAGGTATGTTCGGGCGCGGGGAATGTCCGGGCGCGCACCTCGGCGGCATAGGCGGCAATAGCCGCCTCTCCTTCTGCGCCCAAGCTGGCGTAGCGCTTGACGAATTTCGGTTTGAAGGCGGTGAAAAGCCCCAGCATGTCATCGACCACGAGGATTTGCCCGTCGCAGCCCACCGAGGCACCGATGCCGATGGTGGGAATGGGGATTTCAGCGGTGATCCGGTCGGCCAGCGTGGCTGTGACCTTTTCCAGCACGACCGAAAAGGCCCCTGCCGCGCTGACGGCGCGGGCATCGGCCAAGAGCGTCTCGGCGGCATCGCCGCGCCCCTGCACCTTATAGCCGCCAAGCGTGTTGATGGACTGCGGGGTAAGGCCGATATGCGCCATCACCGGCACGCCACGCGCCACGAGAAAGGCGATGGTGTCGGCCATGTGCCGCCCACCTTCGAGCTTGACCGCCGCCGCCCCCGTTTCGCGCATGATGCGCGCGGCATTACGGAACGCCTGTTCCGGGCTTTCCTCGTAAGAGCCAAAGGGCATGTCGATCACCAGCATGGCATGGCTCAGGCCGCGTGCCACCGCCTGACCGTGCAGGATCATCATCTCCATCGTGACACCGAGGGTCGAGGGCAGGCCATGCACCACCATGCCCACGCTGTCGCCCACCAGCACGAAATCACAGGCGGCGTCCATCATGCGCGCCATCGGTGTTGTATAGGCCGTGAGGCTGACGATGGGCGTGCCGCCTTTCATCGCGCGGATATCCTCCGGCAGGGGGGCGGTCTTGTTGGCAGTGGCGCTCATAGGCTGAATTCCGGTCATTTCTGCATTGCGGCGCACGCTATCAATCCTCGCCAGAGAAATCCACACCTCTGTTTTCGCATACGATCCGGCGCGACGTCGCTTTCGTGCGGCGTTGCGTCGGATGGGCTGCGCGCGAATTGGCAGGATTGATAAACATCGCCCCAACTCAAGTCACCCTAAGGGAGTCGCTCGTCATGAAAACCCAGGTCAAAGCCCTCGTCGTTGGCGGCGGTGCCGTTGGCACCTCGATTGCCTATCATCTGGCCAAGGCCGGGTGGGAGGATGTCATGCTGCTGGAGCGGGACGAGCTGACCTCTGGCTCGACCTGGCATGCGGCGGGATTGCTGCCGCTCTTCAACATGTCCTTTGCCACCACGCATATCCACAAGTATTCGGTGGAGTTCTACAAGACGCTGGAGGCCGAGACCGGGCTGAATGCGGGCTTTGCCGTCGTGGGGAACCTGCGCATGGCGCAGACCGACGAGCGGATGGACGAGTATATGCTCTATGCCTCGACCGCCGAAACCTGCGGCGTGCCTTATCAGTGGTTGACCCCTGACGAGATCAAGGAACGCTGGCCGCTGATCAATACGTCCGACCTCAAGGGTGCGCTTTATCACAACACCGACGGCTATATTAACCCCGCCGATGTGACGCAGGCCATGGCCAAGGGGGCGCGTCAGCGCGGCGTGATGATCGAGCGCAAGTGGCAGGCGGATGCGTTCCACTGGACCGGCACCGCGTGGGAGGTGACCTGCACCAAGATGGTGGAAAAGGGCGGCAATCTGGTGCCCTCGGACGAGCAGATCGTGATCACCGCCGAGCATGTCGTGACGGCGAGCGGCAACCATGCGCAAACCACCGCCAAGAAGCTGGGCATCAAGATCCCGGCAATCCCCGTCGAGCATCAGTTCGTCGTGATGGATCAGGACCCGGCGCTGGTCGAATTCCGCAGACAGGGCGGCAAAGAACACCCCGTCGTGCGCGACGCCGATGCGCAAAGCTACGTGCGCGAAGAGCGCGGCGGCTGGATTCTGGGTGTCTATGAGAAAAACGCGCCTGCCTGCTTTGAATATGGCGTGCCGGACAGTTTCCGTGCTGATCTCTTCCCGCTGGCGCTGGAGCGGATCGAAGAACAGTATATGGCGATGATCCACCGCATCCCGTCCTGCGAGGAATCGGGTCTCAAGGATGATTTCAACGGGCCGATCTGCTATACGCCCGATGGCAACCCGCTGGTCGGCCCCGCACCGGGGCTGCGCAACATGTGGCTGGCCGAGGGCTTTAGCTTTGGCATTACCGCCGCGGGCGGCACGGGCTATTACCTCGCGCAGTTGATGGTGAATGGCGAGGCCGAGATCGACATGGCAAGCCTTGATCCCAAGCGCTATTCCTCGAACTGGATGACGACCGAGTTTGCCGCGCGCAAGAACGAAGAATGCTACGATCACGTCTATATCCTGCACCACCCGGATGAAGAGCGCCCCGCGTGCCGCCCGCTGCGCACCTCGCCCGCCTATGACCGGCAAAAGAAGCGCGGCGCGCAGTTCGGGTTCGTCAATGGCTGGGAACGCCCCAACTATTACGGGCCACTCGACGCGCCGGAAAACTTTGACCATGACGCGCGCAGCTTCCGCCGGGGCGGCTGGTGGCAATATGCGGTGGAAGAGGCGCGCGCGATCCGTGAAGGCGTGGGCCTGATCGACGCCACGGCGTTTTCCAAGCATATGGTCAAAGGGCCGGGGGCGACCGCGTTCCTCGATTGGTTCACCTGCAACAAGCTGCCAAAAGTGGGCCGCATCAACCTGACCTATGCGCTGACCGATCATGGCACAACGCGTACGGAATACACCATCGTGCGCCTCAAAGAGCATGAATATTACCTCGTCTCTGCCGGGGCCTGGACCGAGTATGACGCCGATTATCTGCGCAAATCAGCCGAGGATATGGCGGGCGAATTCGGCTATATCGAGATTCAGGACGTGACCACCCAATGGGGTGTCTTTGCCATCGCCGGGCCGAAATCGCGCGACGTGCTGAACGCCGTCATCAAGGATGCCGATCCGGCAACTGCGCTGAGCAACAAGCGGTTCCCGTGGCTTTCGGCGCAGCGCATCGAACTGGGCATGTGCCCGGTCAATGCCATCCGCGTGGCCTATACCGGCGAATTGGGCTGGGAATTGCATCACCCCATCGAGATGCAAAATTACCTGTTCGATTTGCTGGAAAAGGCCGGCGAAAAGCATGGGATGAAGCTGGTCGGCGCCCGCGCGCAGAACTGGCTGCGGCAAGAGAAAAGCTATCGCGCCTTTGGCAATGAGCTAGGCCGCGACGCGACCCCGCTCGAGGCTGATCTGCCGCGCTTTGTCGATCTGGACAAGGAATTCCGCGGCAAGGCCCGGATGGTCGAGACCGGCGTGCGCGTGAAATGCTGCACGCTTCTGATCGACGGGCCTGCGGATGCCGATCCCTGGGGGCGTGAGGTGCTCTACACGCCCGAAGGCGAGCGGGTTGGTCGCCTGACCTCGGGTGGCTATTCGGTGGCCTTCGGGAAATCCATCGGTATGGGCTATGTCAAACCCGAGCAGGCGGTCGAGGGCACCAAGCTCAAGGTCAAGATGCTCGATCAGCTTTGGGATGCGGTCGTGACCTGCGACAGCCCCTATGACCCCAAGAACGAGACCATCCGCAAGGATGGGTGAACATAACAGGGGGCACCAATTGGTGCCCCTATTTCCAATGCGTGCCCAGCCAGTCTTTCCACTGCCTCTCTGACCCGGCAAAGACGTTGATATCGACGCCGCCCTCGACCCCCGGCACAATGCCTGTGCCGGTATATTGCCAAAAGGTCCAGCGTTTGCCGGGGTAGACCTGATCGGGCGTCTTCGCCACCGCGCGCAGCCAGAATTCCACCCCCTCGATCTGCCCAATGCCGGTTTGTTCGTAGAATTCCGGCGTGGTGTAGATGATCGGGCGTTGGCCGTAATACCGCTCGACGATATCAAGGAAAATCTGCGCTTGCCTGCGCACCTCTGCCCCCGGTGGGCGCACCACGCAGGTGGGGGAAAACGGGTTCCACTCCATGTCAAGCACGGGCGGCAACGCGCGGCCCCGACGTGGCACATTCTGGATGAACCATTGCGCCTGCACCTCGGGCGGGGTGCAGAAATAGTAGAAATGATAGGCCCCGCGCGGGATGCCCTCGCGCGCCGCCAATTGCCAGTTGCGGTCGAATTGCGCGTCCTTGAGATCGCCGCCCTCGGTTGCCTTGATAAAGGCAAAGGCCACACCCGAAAGCGCCACGCGCCGCCAGTCGATTTCGTTCTGGAACCGCGCCACATCAAGGCCATGCACCGGATAGCTAGACGGCCCGCGCGGGCCGAAATCGACCGGGGCATAATCGCCATACCGCTCGGTTGCCAGAGCGGGCCCGCATATGAGGGCGAGGCAGAGTAAAAAAGGACGCAGCATCTGAAAACCCGTTACAGTGATACCTGTTTCGAGCCTAACGCAAAGACTGCCGCCCGGTCAGCCGTTTTTGTACGGCCTACCCTTTTTCCGCCAATTCATCGTAACAGGCGAGCGCCTTGGCGGCATACATCATCGCCGGGCCGCCGCCCATCTGGATTGACATGGCCAGCACATCGCCCACCTCTTCGCGGGTGGCCCCAGTGCGAATAAGCGCCTCCATATGCAGGGCGATACAGGGTTCGCATTTGGTGGCGACCGCAATGCCGAGGGCCACGAATTCCTTGACCTTGAACTCAAGCGTGCCGCCTTCCTTGACGGCCTTGCCCAAGCCGCCAAAGGCGCGGGCGGTGTCGGGGATAAGCGCATTCAGCGCGCGCAATTCCTGTCGGGTGGTGTCGATCTTGTCTGGCCAACGCATTTGCGGGATCTCCATACCTGTCTCTGCCTCGGCAGAAACCATGCTACGCCTCTCGTGGCCTTGATCCAGATCAGGCGGAACGCTCAGCAATCAGCAGGACATTGTTGGCAGGCATCGCACGGCTTTCGATCAGGATGAGCCCCGCGTCGCGCAGCCAATGCTGGACCTCTTCCAGATCCTTGTAGCCGATGGCGGGGTCCTGCGCGATGAGGCTGGCATGAAACCGGGCGTCACCCTCGGAGGTGGCCTCGCCTGACCGCAGGAACGGCCCGTAAAGGGCAAAGCGCCCGCCGGGGGCGAGGGCATCGGCCCCCTCTTGCACCAGCGTTTGCGCCTCGGGTGTTGAGATGAGGTGCAAGAGGTTGATCAGCACGATCAGGGCGCGGTTGCCGTGCTCTGCGCCCCAACCGGCTTGGGTGGCGTTCAGGGGCAGGGCGGCGCGCAGATTGGGCAACCCGGCCTCTGCCGCCCAGGCGTTGATACTGTCGCGCCGCGCGGGGTCAATCTCGGTTGGTTGCCAGTCAAGGCCGGGCATCGCGCGGGCAAAGCCCACGATATGCTGCCCCGTGCCGCTTGCAATCTCAAGCGCACGGCCTGTTGCGGGGGCAATCGAGGCAAGCGCCTCGGTGATGGCTGCTGCGTTGCGTTCGGCAGAGGGCGCGTGCAGTTTGGCCCCGTCGCCCGCATGTGCGATCGACGCCGTGGGCGGCAGGGGGCGTTGCTCCATCGGCTCAGGCCTCTTCGGTGCGGTCAGTGGCGGGGGGCGGGGCGGGGCTGAGCGTGGCCATCCGCGCATAGAGCGCCGCGTCCATATCGAATTCCAGAGCGGCCAGCGACGGCGCAATCTGCGCGGCAGAGCGCCCGGAAATGATTGGCACAGGCCGCGCCGGGTGCTGTGCTGCCCATGCCACCGCAAGGGTCGCGGGATCGGTGCCCAGCTCTTGCGCGATCTGGCTCAGGTGAACGGCGGCCTCTTGCATCCAGCCCTGACCATAGCGCACGGCGTAGCGTTCATTGCCCGTGAGCCGCCCGGTTTCGCCACGTGCATATTTGCCGGTGAGCAACCCCCCGGCCAACGGCGAGTACCCCGCCACCACCATCCCTTCGGAGGCGGCCATCGGCAGGATTTCAACCTCGGCCTGCCGCTTGATAAGGCTATACATCGGTTGCAGGATCGAAATCGTCAGATCAAACCGCGCCGCGATGCACGCGGCCTTCATCACCTGCCAAGCGGCGAAATTCGACAGGCCGACATGGTCGATCTGCCCGCGCGCGCGCAAATCGGCAAAGGTTTCCAAGGTCTCTTCAAGGGGCGTGTCGGGATCAAAGCGGTGAAGATAGAGGATCTCCACCTTGTCCATACCAAGACGTTGGCGGGAAATGTCGAACTGCGCGAGGATATTTGCCCGCCCCGCCCCGCCGGAATATCCGGCCTTGGTGGCAATCGTCAGCCGGTCGCGGTGCGGTGCGGCGAATTGGCCCAAAAGCGTTTCCGCCGCCCCATCGGTGTACAGATGCGCCGTGTCGAAATGCGTGATGCCCGCCGCAAGGCACGCATCGAACATCGCGCGCGAGGCGGCTTCATCAGCGGCATCGCCGAATTGCATGGTGCCAAAGGCAAAGCGGCTGGCCGGGGTTCCATCGGGGGAGGTGATCACTGTTCTCATGGTGCACAGAGTGCCACGCGCAAGCAGCAAAGAAAAGCTGTCACCTTGCATGTTGAGAGGCATGAGCTTAGGCGGATAGAAAGAGACCTGAACCTGCCGCAAGGAGTGCCCGCGCATGAAAATGCATGAAACCTTCATCAAGCCGATGCATCCGGAGGGGCGCAAGTTCGTGGCGATCTTTGCGCTGATCACCTTTGGGCTTTTCATGCTCTGGGATGTTTTGGGCTGGATCGGTGTGGGCCTCACGGTCTGGTGTTATTATTTCTTTCGTGACCCAGAGCGTGTGACCCCCGAACGCCCCGGTCTGATGATCAGCCCCGCCGACGGCATGGTGTCGCTGATCGAACCGGCGGTGCCGCCTGCCGAACTGGGCCTGCCCGCCACGCCGCTCACGCGCGTCAGCGTGTTCATGAGCGTGTTCAACTGCCATGTGAACCGTGCGCCAGTCGCCGGGCGGGTCAGCGCGGTTGCCTATCGCCCCGGCAAGTTCTTCAATGCGTCGCTCGACAAGGCCAGCGCGGATAACGAGCGCAATGGCGTGGTGATCGAAATGGCCGATGGGCGGCTCTTGCCGGTCGTGCAGATCGCGGGGCTGGTGGCGCGGCGGATCGTGTGTTTCGTAAAACCGGGGGATGCCCTTGGGCGTGGTGAGCGCTTTGGCCTTATCCGCTTTGGGTCTCGGCTTGATATTTATCTGCCCGAAGGTGTGGTCCCAAGCGTGCGCGTGGGACAAACCATGGTGGCAGGGGAAACCGTGATCGCGGAGTTGGGCCAGTGACACCAGAGCCAGAGCCGCCAGCGCGCCGCGAGGTCACGCTCGCACAGCTTTTGCCAAATATGCTGACCGTTGCCGCGATCTGTGCCGGGGTCACGGCGATCCGGCTGGGCGTGCAGGGGGATTATGTGCGCGCCGTGCAACTCCTGCTGATCGCCGGGGTGCTGGACGGGCTGGATGGGCGTTTGGCGCGGCTTTTGCGCAGTTCAAGCGCGATGGGCGCCGAGCTTGATTCGCTCGCGGATTTCGTGAATTTCGGCGTCGCGGCCCCGCTGGTGATCTACTATTGGGGCCTTCAGGACGCACGACAAGCAGGCTGGATTGCGGTTCTCTTCTTTGCCGTGTGCTGCGTCATGCGTCTGGCGCGGTTCAACGTCAGTGCGCGCGAAGAGGGCGGCAAGGGCGGATCGGGGGCCTATTTCCAAGGTCTGCCTTCGCCCGCAGGCGCGCTTTTGGCGATGCTGCCGATGTTCGTGACCTTTGCCCTGCCGGATATGTCCCCGCCGCCTGCGTTCCTCACCGGGCTTTATATGGCCGGTGTCGGCCTTCTGATGATTTCGCCGGTGCCGATCTGGTCGTTCAAGAAAACCCGCATCTCGCGCGAGAACGTCAAGTTCTTCCTCTTGGCCTTTGCCTGCGTGGCGGCGGCGCTGGTGATCTTTACCTGGGCGGCGTTGATCGTGATGTGTCTGGCCTATGTCGGTATGGTGATCTGGGCCGCGCTCTTCTGGTATCCCAACGAGGGTTAATCGAGATAGGCGTCGGCCCTCTGACCTGCGCGCTCGTGATGGATCGGCAAGGTGCGCCCGTAGAGCTGGCGACAGCGTTCAGGCGTGCCGACCATCCCCGGCTCGTCCACATAGGACAGGATCGCGACGTAACGCGGGGTCTTGCCGCGCAAGGGGGCGACCCGGTGAAGCGAATAGCGACCCCGGAAAATCTGAAGATCGCCCGGTTCCAGCACAAGCGTTCTGACCGTGTCAGAGGTGCCATCCAGCACCTTTTCCACCTCGGCAAAATTCTCGCCCCCGGCGCGGATATTGGGCGCATATTCAAACGCTCCCCCTTCTTCGGCATTCTGAATGGCGATGGTGACAGTGAAATTATTGGTGTCGAAATGCCATGGAAATCCATTGCCTTCGTCGGCGGCATTCACGATCACATCGGCCAGCGGATCGGCGTAGGGATAGAAATTCTCTTCCTCCAGACAGTCCTGAATAAAGGCGCTGAGCGCTGGATATTCATAGAGCGCGCGCAGCGGGCTTGCGGGCGGAAAGTTATCCGCCGGAATAAAGCTGTTGGAGCGCTCGAAAAACCGCCGACGCGGATCGTGCGCGGGCAGGGTCGGGTCGTCCTTGGTGAAATAGGGATTGGTGCGATTAAAGGAGCGAAAGGCCCTGTCGGCGACGCTCTCAGCCTGCGCACGCAGGATATCCACCCCCGCCGAGGTAAGGAACCCTTTGAGCACCGCACAGCCATCGCGGCCAAGATCGGCGCGGACGCGGTCTAGGATGATGTCGCGCGCGGGCCCCGTTTGGTGGACCGGGTAGCGGGCAAGATCAATCAAGGTGTCGGGGGGGCCCATGGGCGGTCTCCTGACGGTGCGTTTGCCCAAGAGTATGGCCAGCGGCGCGCGCGTCTGTTCTGAAACCGACCGGCGGTGATGTCGTGCTCTAGGCCTGCGGTGTGCAAACAAACAGCCGCCGGTTCCCCGGCGGCTGTCGTTTTTCAAACCCTGTCAATGCGGCTTAGTTGGGGATCTCTCCGGTCAGCCCTTCGACATAGAAATCCATGCCCAAGAGCGTGCCGTCATCGGCAACCTCGCCCTCGGCCAGCCAATCCGACCCGTCCTGCTTTTTCAGCGGCCCGGTGAACGGGTGATAGCTGCCGTCCGCCATGGCGGCCTTGAGGGCCAGCGCCTCTGCCTTGACATCCGCAGGCACCGCATCGGAAATCTCGCCAATGCCGACCATGCCCGGCCCGATGCCGTCCCATGTCTGCGTGCTCTCCCATGTGCCATCAATCACCGCCTGCGTGCGGTCAATGTAATAGGGGGCCCAGTTGTCGATGATCGACGACACGCGCGGGAAGGGGGCGTATTCGGCCATATCCGACGCCTGCCCAAAGGTCACGACATTGCCCGCCTTTTCGGCAGCGGCCTGCGGCGCGGTGGAATCGGTATGTTGCAGGATCACGTCCGCGCCCTGCTCGATCAGGGCAGTGGCGGCGTCTGCCTCTTTTGCGGGGTCAAACCAAGTGTAAGCCCAGATGATCTTGAACTCGACATCGGGGTTGACCTTTTTCGCGTGAATATAGGCCGAGTTGATGCCGCGAATGACCTCTGGGATCGGATAAGAGGCGATGTAGCCCACGATATTCGATTTGGTCATCTTGCCCGCAATATGGCCCTGCACCGCGCGCCCCTCGTAGAAACGGGCGGAATAGGTCGAGACATTGGGCAGGGTCTTGTAGCCGGTGGCGTGTTCGAATTTCACATTGGGGAACTTTTCGGCCACCGCAAGCGTCGGCTCCATAAAGCCAAACGAGGTGGTAAAGATCAGATCCGCCCCTTGCAGCGCCATTTGCGTGATGGCGCGTTCGGCATCGGCGCCCTCGGGCACGCTTTCTTGATAGACGGTTTCGACGGCATCGCCGAAATGCGCCTCAACCGCGAGCCTGCCTTTGTCATGCTCATAGGTCCAGCCGCCATCGCCGATGGGGCCGACGTAGATAAAGCCGACTTTGGTCTTGTCCTGCGCCACGGCGGCGCTTGCCAGACCAAGCGCCAAGGCGGCTGAGGTCAGTAGATGCGTGAGTTTCATTCGGGATCTCCCTGTTGTGATCTGTGATGTGATCTTATTGCGAGGCGTGAAAAATGCGGCCCAAAGAGCCGGGCGCGCGGGATTTGTCAGACGACATGATGACCAGCACGAGGATGGTGATCAAGTAGGGCGACATGGAAAGATATTCGACCGGGATCGCAACGCCTGCCGCCTGAAGATTGAGCTGCAATACCGAAACCCCGCCAAAGAGCCACGCGCCAAGCAGAACGCGCCCCACTTTCCACGAAGCAAAAACCACTAGGGCAAGCGCGATCCAGCCCCCCCCAGAGGTCATGCCTTCGGTCCATTGCGGCACCCGCACAAGGCTGAGATAGGCCCCGCCCAACCCGGCGCAAGCCCCGCCAAACAGGATCGCCAGAACGCGGATGCGCACCACCTTGTAGCCAAGCGCATGCGCGGCCTCATGGTTTTCACCCACCGCCCGCAGGATCAGCCCGGCGCGCGAATATTTCAGCAGCGCCCAGACCAAAGCCACAAGCGCTAGGGCGAAGTAAACCATCAGATCATGGGAAAACAACACACGCCCGACAAAAGGCAGATCGCTCAGCACAGGCAGGTCAAGCCGCGTGGTCGGCGGCGGCTTGATCCCGACATAGCCCTGTCCGATCAGCGACGAGAGGCCAAGGCCAAAGAGCGTCAGCGCGAGGCCACTAGCCACCTGATTGGCAAGGGCAAATTGGGTCAGCAGCGCGAAGAGAAGCGCCAGAACAGCGCCCCCGGCGGCGGCGGCCACAAACCCCACGACCGGCGAGCCGGAATTGACAGCCATGGCAAATCCGCAGATTGCGCCGGTGATCATCATCCCCTCGACCCCGAGGTTGAGCACGCCCGCCCGCTCGACAACCAACTCGCCCAATGCCGCCAGCAGAATGGGCGTAGAGGCGACGATGAGCGAGGCCAAAAGCAGCGCCGGATCAATCGAGGACAAAAGCATCACGCCACCTCCCGTGTCACCAACCGGACGCGGTAATTGGTCAGCAGGTCCACGGCCAAAAGGAAAAACAACAGCATCCCCTGAAAGAGTTGGATCGCGGCCGCAGGTAGCCCCATGTTGGATTGCGCCAATTCGCCGCCAATATAGGTGAGCGCCATCAAAAGCCCCGCAAGCAGGATGCCGACCGGGTGCAATCGGCCCAAAAAGGCCACGATGATCGCCGTAAACCCATAGCCCACGTTGAAATCAATGCTGACCTGCCCGGCGGGCCCCGCCACTTCAAAAAGCCCCGCCAATCCCGCCAAAGCGCCCGATGTGCCCAGACAGAATAGAACCAACCGCGCCGGGCGCACGCCGGCAAAACGGGCGGCGCGTGGCGCCTGACCCGCAAGCCGGATATGATAGCCAAGGATATGGCGGCTGAGCAGCACATAGGCGAAAATCACTGCGATCAGCGCCGCCACCACCCCCCAATGCATACCCGTGCCAGCAATAAGCTCTGCATTATGCGCGCTGTCATATTGGCGCAGGTTGCGCGAGCCGGGAAATCCGCGCCCTTCGGGGTTCTTCATCAACCCAAGGGCCATGGCCGCCAGCAATTGCTCTGCCACATAGACGAGCATGAGCGACACGAGGATTTCATTGGTGCCGAACCGCAGCTTGAGCACCGCCGGGATCATGCCCCAGGCCCAGCCCCCAAGCGCGCCAGCAAGGATCATCAGCGGAAAGATCAGCGCGCTCTCCGCTGGATAAAACGCAAGCGCCACCCCGGCCCCTGCCAGTGCGCCGACGATATATTGCCCCTCGGCCCCGATGTTCCAGATACCGGCACGAAACCCAAGGCTAAGCCCGATGGCGATCAGCACCAGAGGCGCGCCCTTGATCAGCAATTGCGGCCGGTAATAAAACGCGAACTCGCCAAAAAGCGGTTGCCAGAAAATCGTCGAGATGGCCGCTACCGGGTCTTCGCCAAGTGCCGCAAAAAGCGCCCCACCCGCCAGCATGGTGATCAGCACCGCCAAAACCGGCGTGGCCCAAGTCCAGAGCCGTGAGGGTTGAGGGCGCTTTTCCAGCTTCAGCATGGCGCGCGCCCATGTTTCTTTATGCGTTTCTTTATGGCTAAAATACTCAATAACGACAGGTCACACATGCGCCACCTCCATGCCATGTGCGCCGCCCATCATCAATCCGATCTCTTCGACACTCAGGCCTTGGGTCGGCCTGATGTCCGAAAGCCGTCCTTCGCTCAACGCGCCGAACCGGTCGGAAATCTCGATCAACTCGTCAAGGTCCTGACTGATGCAGATCACCGCCGCCCCCCCAGTGGCCAGATCAAGCAGGGCTTGGCGGATCGCGGCAGCGGCGGCGGCATCGACACCCCAGGTGGGCTGGTTGACCACCAGAACCTCGGGCCGTTGCAGCACTTCGCGGCCAATCACGAATTTTTGCAGATTGCCCCCCGACAGCGCCCGGGCGGCAGTGCCCGGGCCGGGCGTGCGCACGTCAAAGCCGGTGATGATACGGCGGGCAAAGGCCTCGGCCGCCTCCCATCTCAGAAACCCACGATTGAGCAGGCTTTCCCGCGCCGCCCCGGTCAGGATCGCATTCTCTGTCAGGCTCATGTCGGGGGCGGCGGCATGGCCCAGCCGTTCCTCAGGTGCGGTAAGCAGACCCATCGCGCGGCGGGTGCCGGGGCCGTGCTGACCGATCGCCATGCCCTTCAGGCGCACAGCCTCTGCCGTCACCGGCATTTCGCCCGACAGCGCGGCCAAAAGCTCATCCTGCCCGTTGCCCGCAACCCCGCCGATGCCCAGCACCTCTCCGGCCTGCACGGCAAAGGAAATCGCGTGAAGCGCGGTGCCGAACTGCCCCTGCGCCGCGACCGACAGGTCAGACACCTCCAGCACCACACCCGCCTTGGCACGCCCGGCGCGTTCCGGCGCGGCAAAGGTTGTGCCCACCATCATTTCCGCCATCGCGCGGGCCGAAGTGTCGCGCGGTGTGCAGGTGCCCACGTTGCGGCCCTGCCGCAGGATCGTGGCATGATCGCAGAGGGCGCGGATTTCCTCGAGCTTGTGCGAGATGTAAAGGATCGCCACGCCTTCACCCGTCAGCTTGCGCAGGGTCTGAAACAGGATATCCACCTCTTGCGGTGTGAGCACCGATGTCGGCTCGTCCATGATCAAAAGGCGGGGTTCCTGCAGGAGACAGCGGATGATCTCGACGCGCTGCCGCTCTCCTGCCGAAAGATCACCAACGGTCCGGTCGGGATCAAGCGGCAGGCCATAGGTTTCCGAGACGGCACGGATGCGCGCGGCCAGATCGCGCAGCGCTGGCGGGCGTTCCATCCCGAGGGCCACGTTCTCGGCCACGCTCATCGCATCAAAAAGCGAGAAATGCTGAAACACCATCGCCACCCCCGCCAGGCGCGCGGCATGGGGGTCTGGTGGGGCATAGGGGGTGCCGCGCAGCGTCATGGTGCCGCTGTCGGGCTTGACCAGCCCATAGATCATCTTGACGAGGGTTGATTTCCCGGCACCATTCTCGCCCAGCAGGGCATGCACTTCGCCCTCGCGGATGGCAAAGGATACGGCGTCATTGGCGACAACTCCCGGATAGGCCTTGGTCAGACCCGAGACGGTCAGCAAATCGCCTGTCACGCGGTTCTCCTTCGGTCTGCGGCCTTGATACCCGGCTCTTTCAGTAACGCAGCCGCCACGCCAAGCGCAATGGCTTGCGGGTGTTTGCCAAGGTTTGGATCGCCAATGGGGCAGGAAATGCGCGAAATCTGCGCGTCCGTATGCCCAAGTGCTGTCAATCTCTGCCGAAACCGCGCCCATTTGGTCGCGGAGCCGATGACACCCGCGCACCCAAAGGACCGTTGCAACAGGCGGTGGCACAGCTCCAGATCCAGCGCATGATCGTGGGTTACAATGATATGTGCGGCGGTATCAGGCGCTTGGCCGAGGGCGCGCAGGGGATCAACGGCGGCGGTGATCCCTTGGGGCAGCCCGCGCAGCATCTCGGCCCGCGCATCGGCCAGCGTCACTGCCAGATCGGGCAATGGGGCAAGCAGGGTGGCCAAGGCGCGGCCCACATGGCCCGCCCCGTGGATCACCACCGCAAGGCGCGGGCAAAGTGGCTCGATCAACCAGCCGTTTGCCCATGTAACACCCGTACCGGCGCTGGGCCGGGCGGCAGGCGGGGGGGCGATGCGCCCTTCAATCTGCCGTGCCCAACGGCCCGATCGCTCAAGCGCCTCAACCGCTGCGTCAAGTCTGTGCTGGTCGAACCGCTCGATCACCAATACCACCGACCCGCCACAGCATTGGCCAAGGGCCGGACCAAGCGCTTGGCGCAGCACGCGGGCATTCCCGCCCTCTGCCAAAAACCGTCGTGCCGAACCTGCCGCCTCATGCTCCAGCCGCCCGCCGCCGATGCTGCCCGATTGCCCTCCGGGCCAGACCTGCATCGCAGCCCCGGCGGCGCGTGGCGCAGAACCACGGGTGGCGGCGATCACCACCCGTGCGATCTGTCCCTCCCGCGCGACGGCTGCGCGCAGATCGTCGAGGTCACGCATCGCGGCGCGCTTTCTGACGCGCGATAGCGCTCAGCAGCCGCTCGGGTGTGGCCGGGGCGTCAAGCGCCGGATAGCCCGAACCAAACGCCGCCACCGCAGCGCTGAGCGCCATCAGCGCCGAAATCCCCAGCATAAAGGGCGGCTCGCCGACAGCCTTGGAGCGATAGATCGTTGGGCGCGGATTCTGCGCCTCCCACAGCGCCACGTTGAACACCGCTGGCCGGTCTGAACAGGCAGGGATCTTATAGGTCGAGGGCGCGTGGGTGCTGAGCCGTCCGGCCTTGTCCCACACCAGTTCCTCGAGCGTCAGCCAGCCCGCCCCCTGCACATAGCCGCCCTCGATCTGCCCGATGTCGAGCGCGGGATTAAGCGAGGCCCCGCAATCATGCACGATATCGGCGCGCAGGATGCGGTTCTCGCCGGTCAGGCCGTCGACGATCACCTCGGTCACGGCCGCCCCATAGGCAAAGTAATAAAATGGCCGCCCCTCTCCCTTGATCCGGTCCCACGCAAGGTCGGGCGTCTTGTAAAAGCCGGTGGCGGACAGGCTCACGCGCTGTTCGTAGCAGAACCGGGCGGCCTCTGCGAAGCTCAGGTGGGCCGTTCCCACCCGCAGGCGACCGCCGTCAAATTGCACCTCCTCGGGCGGCACGGTGTGATGCGCCGCCAGACAGGCAGCCATCCGGTCGCGGATCGTATCGCAGGCCGCCTGAACCGCCATACCGTTGAGATCGCTGCCGGAACTTGCCGCTGTGGCCGAGGTATTGGGCACTTTGGCGGTATCGGTCGCGGTGATCTTGATGGCCTCTAGCGGCAGGCCAAAGCACGCGGCGGCCACTTGTGCCACCTTCTGAAACAGGCCCTGTCCCATTTCCGTGCCCCCGTGATTGAGATGCACAGACCCATCCTGATAGACATGCACCAAAGCGCCCGCCTGATTGAGATGGCTGAGCGTAAAGGAAATCCCGAACTTGACCGGCGTCAGCGCTAGGCCCTTTTTCAGCACGGGATTGCGGGCGTTCCACGCCGTCACCGCTGCCCGCCGCGCGGCATAGTCCGAGGTTTGCATCAGCCGCTCGGTCATCTCGTGCAGGATGAAATCCTCGACCTTCTGCCCATAGGGCGTGACCTGCGGTTTCATCTGGCCCGAAACACCTTCGGGGGGGCGCGCAGCGCGGGGGGCAGACAGCCCCCCTCCGACGGCTGCGGCATAGTAATTGCGCTGCCGCACCACGACAGGATCAAGGCCCAAATGATGCGCCACATGATCCATCACCCGCTCGATGCCCAGCATGCCCTGCGGCCCGCCAAAGCCCCGGAACGCGGTGGCAGAGGCGGTGTTGGTGCGCAGCCGATGGCTCTCGATCCGCACGGCGGGCAGGAAATAGGCGTTATCGGCATGCAGCATGGCGCGGTCGGCCACCGGCAGCGACAGATCCTGCGACCAGCCGCAGCGGGCGTAGTGCACGAAATCCACCCCTGTCAGCCGCCCGGTGGCGTCGAACCCGGCCTGATAGGTGATGCGGAAATCATGGCGCTTGCCGGTGATCACCATGTCATCGTCGCGGTCATAGCGCATCTTGCAGGGCGTCCCCGTGTGCCGCGCTGCGACGGCGCAGGCGATGGCGGGGGCGTTGGCTTGGCTCTCCTTACCGCCAAAGCCGCCGCCCATGCGCCGCGTCTCGACCCGGACGGCATGCATGGGTCGGCCAAGGGCCTCGGCCACCTTGTGCTGCACTTCGCTCGGATGCTGGGTCGAGGCGTGGATCACCATGTCGCCCCCCTCTTGCGGCAGCGCAAGGGCCGCCTGGCCTTCAAGATAGAAATGCTCTTGCCCGCCCATCTCGATCACGCCACCCACCCGGTGGGCCGCCTTGGCGATGGCCGCCGTGGTATCGCCCCTTTGCCAGATACGCGGGCCGTCTTCGAAGCGGCTATTGGCGGCCAATGCGGCGTCGATGGTCAGAAGGGGCGTCGTTTCTTCGTAACATACCTGTCCCCGGCGCGCGGCGCGGCGTGCGGCCAGATGGCTGGTGGCGATGACCAGAAAGAGCGGCTGGCCGTGATAGAGCACCGCGCCCGTGCACAAGAGCGGTTCGTCATGGGCCGAGGGCGAGCAATCGGCCCCCTGCGGCAAGTCAGCGGCGGTCAGCACGGCGACGACCCCGGCGCATTGGCGCACCGGCGCAAGGTCCATTTCGGTCACGCGCCCGGCCGCGATGGTGCTGAGGCCAAAGGCCAGATGCAGCGTGCCGCGTGGGCTGGGGATATCGTCGACATAGCGCGCGGTGCCCGTCACATGCAGGCGTGCGGCGTCATGGGGCAGAGGGCGCGCCACGCTCATGGCTGCACCTCAAGAACCGATGTGGCGATGCCCTGATCCTCTAGAAAATGGCGCATCAAAAGGTTGCGCGCGACGCAGAGGCGATAGTCGGCAGAGGCGCGCATGTCTGACAGCGGCGCAAAATCCTGCGCCCACGCTGCATCGCTGCCGGTGATCGTCGCCTCGGTCCAAGGCTGGCCAATCAGTGCCGCTTCGACATGGGCGGCACGCTTGGGAATGCCCGCCATGCCGCCAAAGGCGATCCGCGCGTCAGTGATCCGGCCCGCCTCAATGGTCAGGTTGAAACAGCCCAGCACCGCCGAAATATCCTGATCAAAGCGCTTCGAGACTTTGTAACAGCGCAGGCGGTCTGGCTGGCGGGGCAGGGTGATGGCCTCGATCATCTCGCCCGGCGCGCGGTCCTGCTGGCCGTAGCCCAGAAAGAACGCCTCGAGCGGCATCTGGCGGCGCGTGTCACCGTGGCGCAGATGCAGGGTGGCCCCAAGGGCGATGAGCGCGGGCGCGTTGTCGCCGATGGGCGAGCCATTGGCGATATTGCCCCCAAGCGTCGCCGCCGCACGCACCTGTTCCGAGCCATAGCGCCGCAGCATCGCGGCATAGGAGGGGTGATAGGGGGCAATCGTCTGCATCAGCCGGGCAATGGTCAAGCCCGCGCCAAGGCGCATATCCCTGTCTGTCACCTCTGCGGTGCTCAGGTCCGTGCAGCCCCCCAGAAAGATTGGCAGGTTGATGTCGCGCAGCTGTTTGGTGATCCACAGGCCCACATCGGTTGCGCCCGCGATCAGCGTCGCCTCAGGATGGGCGGCATAGAGGCGCGCCGCCTCATCGGCGCTCTGGGGTTGCAGCAACGCAGGGGGGCTGTCTGCCCCCCGCCCTTCGGGCCCCCCCGAAGGTATTTCGGGCCAGATGATATTGCGATCTTGCGTCATCCACGCGGGAATGGCGGCAGGTTCGGCGGCGCGGGCGGCGGTCAGGATGGGGGCATAGCCGGTGCATCGGCAAAGATTGCCCGCCAGAACCCGGTCGTGATCCCGCTCGCCATTAAGATGCGCGCAGGCCATCGAGGCGATAAAGCCCGGCGTGCAAAACCCGCATTGCGAGCCGTGATGCGCAATCATCGCCGCTTGAACCGGGTGCAATTGCCCCTCGGGGCCGCTGATCCCCTCGACCGTGCGCAGGGCCTTGCCCTGAAGCTGTGGCATGAGGAGAATACAGGCGTTGAGGGGCCGCGTGCCGGTCTCGTCACTGACGATCACGGTACAGGCCCCACAATCGCCCTCGTTGCAGCCTTCCTTGGTGCCGGTCAGGCCGCGCGCCTCTCGCAGCCAGTCAAGCAGAGTTGTGGTCGGGGTCACATCCCCAAGCGCCACGCTCTCTCCATTCAGAAGAAACGTGAGGGTCATGAGCCGCTGCCCGCCGCGTTACCATGCCTGCCCCAGCGTGCCTGACCTTCGATGCGGCGTAGAAGGTGGCGGGCTTTGCCTATCGTGACCCGATGAAAGCCGGGGGCAGGCGGTTTGGCAAGTCTTTTGTTCAGCCGCAACCGGGGCTAGGGTGCGGATATGAGCGCTGATCCCCGATTCATTCACCTGCGGGTGCATACCGAATATTCCCTGCTGGAGGGGGCGATGCGGCTCAAGAAGCTGCCCGGCCTCTGCGTGGCCGCAGGCATGCCCGCCGTCGCCGTGACCGACACCAACAACATGTTTGCCGCGCTAGAGTTTTCCGTGAGCGCGCAGGGCGCGGGCGTGCAGCCGATCATGGGCTGTCAGGTCGATCTGGCCTATCTCAGCCTGGCACCCGGAGAGCGCGCGAAACCGCCTGCCCCCCTCGTCCTCTTGGCGCAGAGTGAGTGCGGGTATGAGAACCTGATGAAGCTCAACTCCTGCCTTTATCTGCGCGGCGATGGCAGCCTGCCGCATGTGACGCTGACCGAGTTGGCGCATCATGCCGAGGGGGTGATCTGCCTGACGGGTGGGCCGGATGGGCCGGTGGGTCGGCTCTTGCAGGGGGGGCAGCGCCCGGCGGCGGAGGCGTTGATGCAGCGTCTGGCGCAGGCGTTTGGCGACCGGCTCTATGTCGAATTGCAGCGTCATCCCGGTGACGGTGGCGCGCCCGAGGCCGAGCGCCTGACCGAGCGTGGTCTGATCGAGATGGCCTATGCCATGGGCCTGCCGCTGGTGGCGACCAACGATGTCTACTTTCCCAAATCCGACATGTATGAGGCGCATGATGCCATGCTCTGCGTGGCCGAGGGGGCCTATGTCGATCAAAGCGCGCCGCGCCGCCGCCTGACCCCGCAGCACTATTTCAAAAGCCAAGAAGAGATGGCCGCGCTTTTTGCCGATTTGCCCGAGGCACTGGAAAACACGGTCGAAATCGCGCGCCGCTGCGCCTTTGGGGCCTATAAGCGCAATCCGATCTTGCCGAAATTCGCGGATGACGAGGTTGAGGAACTGCGCCGTCAGGCGCGGGCGGGGCTTGCTGCGCGCCTGGCGGTTATCCCCCATGCCGCGCCGGTGGAAGACTATGAAAAGCGCCTCGAATTCGAGCTGGGCATCATTGAGGGTATGGGCTTTCCCGGCTATTTTCTGATCGTGGCCGATTTCATCAAATGGGCCAAGGATCACGATATTCCGGTGGGGCCGGGGCGGGGCTCGGGGGCGGGCAGTCTGGTGGCCTATGCGCTGACCATCACCGATCTTGATCCGCTGCGCTACAGCCTGCTTTTTGAACGGTTCCTGAACCCAGAGCGGGTCAGCATGCCCGACTTTGACATCGATTTTTGCATGGATCGCCGCGAGGAGGTGATCCAATACGTGCAAGAGAAATATGGCCGTGACCGGGTGGGCCAGATCATCACCTTTGGCGCGCTCTTGTCCAAGGCGGCTGTGCGCGACATCGGGCGCGTGTTGCAAATGCCCTATGGGCAGGTGGACCGCCTGTCCAAGATGATCCCGGTCGAAGGCGTCAAGCCGGTGAGCATCGAAAAGGCGCTGGCCGACGAGCCGCGCCTGCGCGAAGAGGCCAAGAACGAAGAGGTCGTGGATCGGCTTTTGACCTATGCGCAACAGGTTGAGGGGCTGTTGCGCAATGCCTCGACCCATGCCGCCGGGGTGGTGATCGGCGACCGGCCGCTTGATGCGCTCGTGCCTGTCTACCAAGACCCGCGCTCCGATATGCCCGCAACCCAGTTCAACATGAAATGGGTGGAACAGGCGGGGCTGGTCAAGTTCGACTTTCTCGGCCTCAAGACGCTGACGGTCATTCAGAACGCGGTCGACATGATCCGCAAGGCGGGCCGCCCGCTGAATGTGGCGGCGGATGGCACCGTGCTCTACGATCCCCCCGAGGGGTTTGAGTATGACATCGGGGCGATCCCGCTCGATGACGAGAAATCCTATAGGCTCTATGCGAGTGCCAAGACAGTCGCCGTGTTCCAGGTGGAATCGAGCGGCATGATGGATGCGCTCAAGCGCATGAAACCCACCTGCATCGAGGATATCGTGGCGCTTGTGGCGCTCTACCGTCCCGGCCCGATGGAGAATATCCCGACCTATTGCGAGGTGAAGAACGGCCTGCGTGAGCTCGAGTCGATTCACCCCTCGATTGACCATATCCTAGAGGAAACCCAAGGCATCATCGTTTATCAGGAACAGGTGATGCAAATCGCGCAGGTGATGGCGGGCTATTCCTTGGGCGGTGCTGACCTGTTGCGCCGCGCCATGGGCAAGAAAATCGCCGAAGAAATGGCCAAGGAGCGCCCGAAATTCGAGAAAGGCGCCATGGAAAATGGTGTCGACAAGAAAAAGGCCAGCGAGGTCTTTGACCTGCTCGAGAAATTTGCCAACTACGGCTTTAACAAATCCCACGCGGCGGCCTATGCGGTGGTCAGCTATCAAACCGCCTGGCTCAAGGCCAATCACCCGGTCGAATTCATGGCTGGGGTGATGAATTGCGATATTCACCTCACGGATAAGCTGGCGGTGTATTTCCAAGAGGTGAAAAAGGGGCTGAGCCTGCCTTGGGCCGCGCCTTGCGTCAATCGCTCTGAGGCGACGTTCGATGTGCAGGGCGGCGTGCTGCACTATGCGCTGGGCGCGCTCAAGAACGTGGGCGGCGAGGCGATGAAGCTGATCACCGTGGGGCGGGGCAACCGGCCCTTTGCCACGCTCTATGATGTGGCGCAGCGGGTCGATCTCAAACGGGTGGGCAAGCGCCCGCTGGAAATGCTGGCCCGCGCCGGGGCGTTTGACGCGCTGGACCGCAACCGCCGCCGCGTGTTCGAGAGCATCGAGGCGCTGATGAGCTATTCAGCGGCGATCCATGAGCAAAAGAATTCCAGTCAGGTCTCGCTCTTTGGCGAGGCGGGCGATGATTTGCCTGAACCGCGATTGGCCCCGGTTGATGATTGGCTGCCCGCCGAGCGGCTGACCGAGGAATTCAAGGCTGTTGGGTTCTACCTCTCGGGGCATCCGCTTGACGATTATATGACCGTGTTGCGGCGTCAGGATGTGAAAACGCTGGACGAGGTGACAGCACAGGCCGAACGCGGCCCGGCGCTGGTCAAGATGGCCGGGGTCGTGGCCGGGCGGCAAGAGCGGAAATCGGCACGTGGCAACCGCTTTGCCTTTGCGCAGCTCAGCGATACGACCGGCGGCTACGAGGTGACATTGTTTTCCGACACGCTCGAGAAATGCCGCGAATTTCTGGAAACCGGCGCGCAGGTGGTGATCACCGCCGAGGCGACGCTGGAGGCGGATCAGTTGAAACTGCTCTGCCGCGCCGTTCAGCCGATTGACGGGATGGTGGCCGGGGCGGGCGCGGTGGGCCTGCGGATCTTTGTGGATCAGCCTGGGGCAATCGGATCGGTTGCCGCGGTGTTGCAGGGGGCCAGCCAAGCGGCGCGCGGTGCGCGCCCCGGCCCGATCCATTTCTGCCTGATGGGCGCGGGTCTGCCCGGCGAGGTCGAGATTGACAGCGGCGCGGAATATCCCGTGACGCCTCAGATCAAAGGCGCGATCAAGAGCCTGACAGGCGTGGTGATGGTCGAGGAAATCTGACGACGTCTTCGCAGTCGTCCCGGGCCTGACCCGGGACCTCTGGTTGTAAGATAACCCCGTGTCAGTAATGCGGCGGGCGCTCGTCGCCAAGGATCACGCCACCATCGCTCTCGCCGTGCCGGGCCGCTTCGCGCGCGAGCAGCATCTCGACCCGGACGCGCAGGCGGTCAAGCTCGCGGTCTTGGCGTGCGATAACATCCGACAGGTCATCGACCGTGCGGATCAGGTGGGCCAGTTTTTCTTCGATCTCGGTCATGGCATCGGATTACGCGCGGATGCGCCTGCGGTCAATCGCGCAGCCGCCTTGCCCCGGCGCGGCCCTTGGGCTAGACCGCGCCACGACAGATGCCGCAAGGACGCATGCCATGGCCAAGCCCAAAAAAGAGCCCCGCCCCAAGGCCGAAACGCCCAAAGGGTTCCGCGATTATTTCGGCGCCGAGGTGACGACCCGCGCCGCGATGCTGAACGCGATTGCCGGGGTCTATCATCGCTATGGCTTTGACGCGCTGGAATCGAGCGCGGTCGAGACGGTCGAGGCGCTGGGCAAGTTTCTGCCCGATGTCGACCGGCCCAATGAGGGGGTCTTTGCCTGGCAGGATGAAGACGAGAAATGGCTGGCACTGCGCTATGACCTGACCGCGCCCTTGGCCCGCGTTTATGCCCAACACCGCAACGATCTGCCGACACCCTATCGGCGCTATGCGATGGGGCCTGTCTGGCGCAATGAAAAGCCGGGACCAGGGCGGTTTCGCCAGTTCTATCAATGCGATGCAGATACGGTGGGCACGGCGTCAATGGCGGCGGATGCCGAGATTTGCGCCATGCTGGCCGATGCGCTGGAAGAGGTGGGCATCCCGCGCGGCGATTATGTGGTGCGGGTGAATAACCGCAAGGTTTTGAATGGGGTGTTGGAGGTTGCGGGGCTGCTTGACCCCGCAGAACCGGACCGCTTCGCGGAAGAACGCGGGATCGTTTTGCGCGCGATTGATAAACTGGATCGTTTGGGACCAGAGGGTGTGCGCGCCCTGCTAGGCGAAGGGCGGAAAGACGAGAGTGGTGACTTTACTAAAGGTGCAGGCCTGACCAACCTTCAAATCGAAAAGGTTTTGGCCTTCGTCAAAGCTAATGAATTGGTCGACAATGCTATCTTGAACGCAACCAATACCAATAGTGAACCTGACCAGCGGAAACCCCTCGAAGGCAGAAACGCGATACTTTGCCATTTTCTAAGTGAAATCGTGGATTGGTCTAAAATAGGGCGCGAAGGCGTCGACGAACTCGAAGAAATCGCCACCCTTCTCGCCGCCCAAGGTTATGGCCCCGACCGCATCGTGATTGACCCTTCGGTCGTTCGTGGCCTTGGCTATTACACCGGCCCGGTGTTCGAGGCGGAACTCACCTTTGAAATCCTTGATGAAAAAGGCCGCCCGCGCCAATTCGGCAGCGTGGCGGGTGGTGGGCGCTATGATGACCTTGTCGCGCGCTTCACCGGGCAGCAGGTGCCCGCTGTCGGGGTCAGCATCGGCGTGGATCGCCTGCTTGCCGCGCTGCATGCCAAGGGCAAGATCAGCAGCGCAGAGCGTGGCCCGGTGGTGGTCACCGTGATGGACCGCGACCGGATGGCCGACTATCAGGCCATGGTCGGTGAGTTGCGCCAAGCGGGCATTCGCGCCGAAGTCTACCTTGGCAACCCCAAGAACTTTGGCAATCAGATGAAATACGCCGACCGGCGCGGCAGCCCTATCGCGGTGATCTGTGGCGGCGACGAGTTTGCCAAGGGCGTGGTGCAGATCAAGGACCTGATCCTTGGGGCGCAGATCGCCGAAAATGCGACGGTTGAAGAATGGAAAGAACGGCCCAGCCAATATGAGGTGCCGCGCGCCGCACTTGTGGACAAAGTCCGAGACATCCTCGCGGAGCAAAGCTGATGCCGGAACGTGCCGCGATCCGGGCCGAGGCTGCGCGCTTGCGGGCGCTCTTTGAGGCGGCAGGCGCGCTGCCGGTGGAAACCTCTGTGTTGCAACCCGCCGAAGTGCTCTTGGACCTATACGGCGAGGATATCCGCGCACGCGCCTATGTGACGTCGGATGCCTTGCGCGGCGAACAGATGCTGCGCCCCGATTTCACCGTGCCGGTGGTGCAGATGCATATGGAACATGGCGCGGAACCTGCCCGCTATACCTATTCCGGCGAGGTGTTTCGCCGTCAGGAAGAGGATGCGCAGCGCGCCAACGAATACACCCAAGTGGGGTTTGAAATCTTTGAACGCGCCGCACCAGAGGCGGCGGATGCAGAGGTTTTCGCGATGTTCTTTGACATCCTGCGCCCGCTTGGCCTGCGTGCGGCGACGGGGGATATCGGCATCCTGATGGCGGCCGTTGAGGGGCTGCGCACGACCGAGCGCCGCAAGGCCGCACTGCGGCGGCATATCTGGCGGCCCCGGCGGTTTCGCGCGTTGATTGACCGGTTTTCAGGGCGCGCCGTGGTCCCCGAGGCGCGGGCCGCCCTTTTGGCGATGGCAGACCCGATGGCGGGGGCCGAGCCCCTGATCGGGCTGCGTGGCCCGGATGAAATCGCAGGCCGGATCACCGCGCTGCGCGAGGATGCGGCGGCGGGGCCGATTTCCACCTCTGAGGTGCAGTTGCTGGATGCCATCCTCGCGGTGCGCGAAACCAGCGATAACGCGCTGGAGCGACTGCGCGATATCGCGGTGGACATGCCCGCCATTCATGGCGCGGTGGACCGTCTGGCACGACGTCTTTCGGCGATGTCCGAACGCGGGCTCGACATCACCAAACTGGATTTCGAAGCCAGCTATGGGCGCACGCAGATGGAATATTACGATGGCTTCGTCTTTGGCTTTTACGCCGAGAGCCGTCCCGACCTGCCGCCCATTGCCACCGGCGGGCGCTATGATGCGCTAACCCGACAGTTGGGGCGGGGGCGGGAAATTCCGGCGGTGGGCGGCGTCATCCGGCCCGGTCTGGTGCTGGGCCTTGGGGGTGCGACATGACCCTGAAACTGGGGGTGCCGTCCAAAGGGCGGCTGATGGAGAAAACCTTTGACTGGTTCGCCAAGCACGGGATCACGCTGGGGCGCTCGGGGTCCGAGCGTGAATATGCGGGCTATGTGCAGGGCATCGACAACGTCGAACTGATCCTGCTCTCCGCCGGGGAAATCCCGCGTGAATTGGCAGCCGGACGCATCCATCTGGGTGTGACAGGCACCGACCTGATCCGCGAAAAGCTGGGGCAGTGGCAAAATCAGGTGGCAGAGCTGGCGGAACTGGGCTTTGGTCAGGCCGATCTGGTGCTGGCGGTGCCACGTTGCTGGGTGGATGTCAGCCATCTTGACGATCTTGATGCCGCTGCTGCGGCATTCCGGCTCAAGCATGGGTTCCGCATGCGCATCGCCACCAAATATCACCGATTGGTGCGGGATTTCCTGCGCGAGAATGGCGTTGCGGATTATCAACTGATGGACAGTCAGGGTGCCACCGAAGGCACGGTCAAGAACGAAACCGCCGAGGCTATTGCCGATATCACCTCAACCGGCGATACGCTGCGGGCCAATCACCTCAAGGTGTTGGAGGATGGGTTGATCCTGAAATCTCAGGCAACGCTTTTCAAATCGCGGATGGCCCCGATGGAGCCTGCCGATAGGCTTACGCTCAAGGCGCTCAAGCAAAGGCTTGATCTGGAATAAAAAAATGGGGCGGTCCGTTAGGACCACCCCACTGCTTGCGCCTTATCAGAAGCGGAATGCAGCCCGCGCCTGTACCGTGGTGGCATCGACATCAACACCAGCGGTGCCAAAATTTTCGAACTTGTGATAGAGCACTTCACCGCCCAGAGACAGGTTCTGGCTGATCATATGCTCATAGCCCGCGCCGAAGAAATAGCCGTTGTCATCACCAAGCGTGTCGGTGTCGGCCCAGGCATACCCGCCGGTGCCGTAAAGCAGGCCGTTGCCGACCTTGTAACCGAGACGCGATTTGATCCGAAACACATCTTCCAGCGAAGCAGCGGCCCCAAGGTCAATATCAGCAAAGTCGTAATCGAGACCCAGACCAACAACCCAGTTGTTGCCATAGTCATAATCATACCCGGCGATCAGACCGCCGATCAGGCCGTCTCCGTCCACGCCAGCAGCGCCGGTGTCAACATCGCCATAGCCAAGCTGGCCACCCGCGTAAAAGCCAGTCCAATTCGGGCCAACAGGTGCCGGCGGTGCAACCGGGGCTGCGATCACCGGCTCCGGCGTTGGCTCTTGCACATTGCCAGCGAAGGCAGGGGCGGCCATCAGGGCGGTTGCGGTCATCAGCGCTGTGGTTGTTTTCAGCATCTTGTTTCCTTTCAGTCAGTTTATGTCGCTCAGGTCGGGGAGGAGGATCGCCCCTTCGACACACGGTTCGCACCGTTGCTGGATATATCGGGCGACCGTCCCATCAAGACAAGCACCTGACCCAGCCATTTCGATCACACACCCGTGAGTGGCAGGGAAATGCCCAGAATATACTTTTTTCGGCGGATTTTCGCAAGTCGCCGTGTGAAATGCGCAACCCTATGGCGAAAACTGCCTCAGGAGAGTTGAAGCGCAGGGCGCATGGTTTTTCGCGCGCAGTGGCGTTGCACAGCGGCATTTGTGTTGGGTTTGCGCTCAGCGTCACCCACACCGATCCGCACGTTCACATGCGGGCGGCGCGCCAGTGGTTCGCGTGTTCTTACCCCGTCAGCGCCATAGCGCATCCGCTCACAGAACGCCAATATCCGCCAGAGCGGCCGAGAGGGCAGGCGGCAGCGTATCATCCTTGGCGCGCGCTGAGCCAAGGTCGGGCGGCGCATCAGAACCGGGCAAATACCGCCAGCCTTGAAAGGGGCGCTTTTGCGCTGTCGCCGTGCGGATCAACCCCGGTTCAAGCACGATGGCACAGCGGCGGATGCCGTCGCCACCAGTCACCTCATCCAGCCGCAGGATCGGTTGGCGGCATTGCACCAGCCCCTGAATGACCCAATAGATCGAGCCACCGTCCAACAATTCGTCTTCGCGCTTGGGCCACATGCGGGTGACGTGGCGCGGCAGGCCGTCCGGCCCTTTGGCGCGGGGGTCTTTATGCCACTCCTCCAGATCCTCGACAGAGGTGGTGCCGACGCTCAGTTTGATCAGGTGCAAGGCCACGATAAAGAATCTCCCATCCGGGCAGATAGGGTAGTGGAAATACCGGCAGCTTCAAGCTATTGTGGTTCTCTGCCCGTGGATGGAGACCGCCGTGACCCGATTTGCCGCCCCGATTTCCGAACAGATATGGAACATGAAATACCGGTTCCGGAATGGGGACGCTGGCGATGCAAGTGTCGAGGACAGCTGGCGGCGGATCGCGCGCGCTTTGGCAGTGGCCGAGGCAGAGCCGGCGCTCTGGGAAGAGCGGTTCTATCACGCGCTTGAGGATTTCAAATTCCTGCCCGCAGGTCGGATCACCGCCGGGGCTGGCACCGCACGCAAGGTGACGCTCTTTAACTGTTTCGTCATGGGCACCGTGCCTGACGATATGGGCGGCATCTTTGACGGGCTGCGCGAGGCGGCGTTGACCATGCAGCAGGGCGGCGGCATCGGCTATGATTTCAGCACGATCCGGCCCAAGGGGGCCGAGGTCAAGGGCGTGTCGGCGGATGCAAGCGGCCCACTCAGCTTTATGGATGTGTGGGACGCGATGTGCCGCACGATCATGTCGGCAGGTAGCAGGCGCGGTGCGATGATGGCCACAATGCGCTGTGACCATCCAGATATCGAGGCCTTCATCGCCGCGAAATCCGATCCGGCGCGGCTGCGGATGTTCAACCTGTCGGTCTTGATCACCGATGCCTTCATGGAGGCGGTCAAGGCTGACGGCCCGTGGGACCTTCAGTTTGGCGGCAAGGTCTATCATACCGTGCAAGCGCGGGATCTGTGGAACCGGATCATGCAGGCCACCTATGATTATGCCGAACCGGGCGTGATCTTTATCGACCGCATCAACGCGGCCAACAATCTGGCCTATTGCGAAACGATTGCGGCGACCAACCCATGCGGCGAACAGCCCCTGCCGCCCTATGGTGCCTGCCTCTTGGGCTCGATCAATCTGGCGCGGTTGGTGGCAGAGCCGTTTGCAGCGGGCGCGCGGGTGGATGAGGCCGCACTTGACGATCTGGTGCGCGTGGCTGTGCGCATGATGGACAATGTCGTGGATGTCAGCGGTTTTCCCTTACCTGCGCAGGCCGCCGAGGCGCAGGCCAAACGGCGGATCGGGCTGGGCGTGACGGGGCTTGCCGATGCGCTCTTGATGGTCGGGCTGCGCTATGGCTCGGACGCCGCCGTGCAACAGACCGAGGCGTGGTTGCATGCCATCGCGCGGGCGGCCTATCTTGCAAGCGTTGACTTGGCCCGCGAAAAGGGCGCGTTCCCGCTCTTTGACCGCGACGCCTATCTGGCCTCTGGCACGATGCAGACGATGGATGCCGATGTGCGCGCCGCCGTGGCTGAACATGGCATTCGCAACGCGCTTCTGACCAGCATCGCGCCGACTGGCACCATCAGCCTTTATGCGGGCAATGTCAGCAGCGGAATCGAGCCTGTCTTTGCCTATAGCTACACCCGCAAGGTGCTGCAAAAGGATGGCAGCCGCACCGAGGAAGAGGTGATAGATTACGCCGTGCAGATGTGGCGCGACCGGATGGGCGATGCGCCTCTGCCCGAGCATTTCGTCAACGCCCAGACCCTGCCGCCCGAGGATCACGTCAAGATGCAGGCGGCGGCGCAGAAATGGGTGGATAGCAGCATCTCGAAAACCATCAACTGCCCCGAGGACATCTCCTTTGAGGCGTTCAAGAATGTCTATCTTCAGGCTTGGGATCTGGGGTGCAAAGGCTGCACCACCTATCGGCCCAATGCGGTGACAGGCAGCGTCCTGAGCGTGTCCGAGACCACGGACAAGGCCCCGGGTGAAACGCGGGGCGATGTCCCTGCAACCGGCGGCGAGGTGGTCTATATGTCCGAACCGCTCGACCGCCCCAAAGAGCTGGAGGGTGCCACCTACAAGCTGAAATGGCCCGACAGCAACCATGCGATCTATGTCACCGTCAATGACATTGTTCTGGGCGGGCATCGGCGGCCCTTCGAGGTGTTCATCAACTCCAAGAACATGGAACATTATGCCTGGACGGTGGCCCTGACCCGCATGATCTCGGCGGTGTTCCGGCGTGGGGGCGATGTGTCCTTTGTGGTGGAAGAGCTCAAAGCCGTGTTCGACCCGCGCGGCGGCGCTTGGATGCAGGGCAAATACGTGCCCAGCATTCTGGCCGCCATCGGCGGCGTGCTCGAACAGCACATGGTCCAGATCGGGTTTCTAGCGGGCGAAGGTATGGGCCTCAAAGAGGATCCGCATGCGCAGGTCGCAGGTCAGGACAGCCCCCGCAAATCCCCCGCCTGCCCCGCCTGCGGCCAATACGACATGCGCATGATCGAGGGTTGCATGACCTGTGCAAGCTGCGGACACAGCAAATGTGCCTAAGGCGGCACGGTGACATCGTTTCGGTTTTTCGTTGAAACGCCGAAACGGTTTCACTGCATGATCTGGCGCAATTTCTAGCCCCTAAGGTCCATCAGCCTTATTTCACGCGTCGCCTCTCAGGATCGGCGCGAGTGCGGCCCGATCGAAATTCGCGCCACACAGCAAGACCACGCTTGGTCCTGTTCCGCGTCGGCCCGTGTCTTTTGTCCAAGCCGCCAAGGCCAGTGCCGCCGAACCCTCGACCAGCATCTTCTCGGTCCATGCGATCTGCTCGATGCCTGCGGCGATTTCCGCTTCGGTGCAGTCGATCATGTCATCGACCACTTCAGCGGCAAGCGGCAGGGTGATCGTATCCGCGTCGAAACCACCGGCGACACCATCGGCAAGCGTTGGCTTGTGGTCCACTTCGACAGGATGACCGGCACGCAGGCTCGTGGCAAAGGCCGAGGAATTCACGGCGCTTACCCCCACGATACGCGTTCGCGGCGCGTAGGCTTTCAGCACGCAGCCAATGCCGGAAATAAGACCACCCCCGCCCATGGCGATATAAACGGTGTCAAGCTCTGGCAATTGGTCAATCAATTCAAGCCCGATGGTGCCCTGTCCGGCGATGACATCGGCGTCGTTGTAGGGCGACACATAGGTGATCCCCTCTGCGACGGCCATCTCCCTCGCGTGTCGTTCAGCAAGGCCGGAATCGTTTGAATGCAGGATCGTGCGCACGCCAAGCGCCTGAATACGCGACAGTTTTTCCTGTGCCACGGTTTCTGGCAGCACAACCGTCATCGCATGGCCTGTCATCTGCGTCGCCGTGGCAACGGCCAGCCCATGATTGCCCGACGAGGCCGTGATCACCGGCGTGTCCGTGGGCAGTGTGGTCAGTTTGGCCATGGCCCCGCGAAATTTGAACGACCCGGTTCTTTGCAGATTTTCGCATTTATAGGCCAAACGCGACTGATCGTTCGACCCACCTCGAGAGAAAATACAAGGCGTCTCGTGGATTGCCGCGCGAATTCTCTGTCGGATTTCGACGGATCGCGCCGCCTGTTGGTAGACATTGACCGAAAGACGCATTCAGGGCTTTCCTTTGACATTACTGGCCGGGGCAGGGCCGATGCGGCTGCGCGTTTACGCCGACGATATGCAACGCGCAGGCCCCGCCATTGTGACCATGAATTCATGGCGAAGCCACAGTCAAGGCGTGCTGTGTCGCCGTTGATTTTCCAGCGCCGCCGCAGGCACCACGACAGCGCCAGAGAGATTGCGGGGCACCGCGTCGGGGCGGTCCCGTTCTTTTCAAACCCGGCTACGCCCCTGCACGGCCTCAGGTCTGGTGGATATATGTCCCCGGTGCTGTCGCGATACTGGGATAGTTTGCATCTGTGCCGGGTTGGCGCGCAGGGACGGTGCCACTGCTTTGGCGTGCCAGCCATTTTGACCATTCGGGCCACCACGATCCGGGCACAGGATCATGCGCCGCCAGCCATGTATCGGGATCGCGGTAAAGCGCCAGCGCCGGGCGATGGCCGATCCGATAGTGCCGCCCTCTATGCCCCGGCTCTGACAAGATGCCGCTGTTATGGCCCCCTTTGGTCAACAGAAAATGCAGGTCGCAATCGGTAAAGAGGGCTGTTTTGTAGACGGAGCGCCACGGTGCGATGTGATCGGTCTCGGTGCCAATGACAAAGACCGGCCCCGAGATATCCTTGAGCGCGATAACCTTGCCATCCACGGCAAATCGCCCCGCCGAGATGCGGTTCTCCAGAAAAATGCCGCGCAGATACTCCGAATGCATCCGGGCTGGCATCCGGGTGGTGTCATTGACCCAAACGGTGACATCGGTGGGCAAGTCCGGCTCTCCGAGGAAATACCGCCGCACCGCGCGCGACCAGATCAAATCCTCAGACCGGATCGCGGCAAAGGCCCCCGACATCTGCGGCCGGTCCAGATAGCCCTGCGACCACATCAGATCCTCCAGAAAGGCGACCTGACTTTCGTCGAGAAAAAGCAGCAATTCGCCCGCTTCGGCGAAATCTACCTGGGCCGCCATCAGGGTGACCGATGCCAATCGGTCCTCACCGTCGCGCGCCATTGCCGCCGCCGCGATAGCCAGTAGCGTCCCACCAAGGCAATAGCCGTTGGCATGCACCTTTTGCCCCGGCACGATGTCGTTGATGACGTCTAGCGCCTGCATGACGCCCTGCTTGCGATACGCCTCTAGCGACAGGTCCGCGTCTTCCGCTCCCGGATTACGCCACGAGATACAAAAGACAGTGAATCCCTGTCCAACCAGCCACCGGACCAAGGAATTCTCGGGCGAGAGATCGAGAATGTAGTATTTCATGATCCATGCCGGCACGATCAGCACTGGTTCGGCCTGCACGTCGGATGTGGTGGGCGAATACTGGATCAACTCCATCAGGTCGTTGCGATAGACCACGACACCCGGCGTGCAGGCCAGAACCTTGCCAAGCGCAAACTCTTTCGGCACAGGCCGATGCTCCTGCGCCAGAATATGCCGGGCGTCGTCAGCACAGCGCGCAGCCCCGTCAATCAAGTTGCGCCCGCCTGTCGCCCGTGTCTTTTCCAGAATTTCCGGATTGCCCAATGGGAAATTGGAAGGCGACACCGTATCAAGAAGCTGTCGCATCATAAAGCCGGTGCGATCCGCATTCTGTCGGCGCAATCCGCGCAGCTCTGATGTTGCCGCATGCCACCAGTCTTGCGTGGCCAGAAACCCCTGCTGCCAGAGGGAAAAGGGCGGCTTGTCCCAGCCTTGATGCGACCAGCGCGTATCATAGGGCCCCGGCTTGAATGGCTTTTCCGCAGGCTGATCCAACGCCTGCGCGGAGGCAAATTGCATCAGCTTCAACGCATTGGCCCGCCACCGTTCCATCAGCTCCAATTGCCGCCCCGGCGCACGGCCCAGATGCATGGCCCAGTCGCTCCAGGCATCAATCATCGCGTGTGGCGACAGCCCACCGGTGAATTGCGCAAGACTGGCCATGGCGCTTCGGTCAAGGGCCGCGTGGGGATGTGGATCGCGGCTTGCGTGGGATGGCTCTTCTGCAGGTGTTTGCACCAAGGGCACGACCAAGGGCAGGCGCTCTGCCGCGTCAGTCTTGGAGCGCGGTTTCTGGCTTCGGCTGGGGGTGTGGGCCATGCTGCAATGCTCTCCTGTGATCTGAGGGGGCAACTCAATGCGCGTGTTCGTCTGATGCTCACCGGCTACAGTCTCGCGCGCAGTCCTGCGCGCACCGCCCAAGGTAGCCAAGGCACGCAGGCACACGCTGCCGGGCCATCAGGGCGAAAGACCACTCATGGGCCAAGTATCCTCCTATTCGCCGAAAATGCCCCTGACATGAATCAAATACGCCTCCGACCTGGTGCACTATGCTGGCAGATGTTGCCCCGAGTTTAACCATTCGAGAGTTGCGCGTCGGGGGCATGACCAAGTTTTCATGAGAATGGCACAAACGCTTCGGCAAAACTCTCACGTCACCCTGGACGGCACGCGCGTCCCCGCCGCAGTTTTAACCACGTCAAGGAGAGCAGGATGACCGACGCGCGTCAAACAGCCGCCATGCACGCAACATCCCCCGAAAGCGCCCTTGCCGCGCTCGATGTCACGCGCGACGGGCTGAGATCACAAGACGCCGCCCGCCGTCTGGCGGCCCATGGCCCAAACCGTCTGCCAGAGCCGCCCAGACGCAATCCGATCCTGCGGTTCCTCGGCCATTTCCACAATGTGCTGATCTACGTTCTCCTTGCCTCTGCGATGGTGACGGCGGCCTTGGGGCATTGGGTCGATACCGGGGTGATCCTTGCTGTGGTTCTGGTCAATGCCCTCATCGGCTTTCTTCAAGAAGGCCGGGCCGAACAGGCGATGGCGGCACTTCGCAAGATGCTCGCACCGAACTGCGCCGTTCTGCGCGATGGTCAAAGGCTCAGTATCGACGCCGCTGATCTGGTGCCGGGCGACATCGTGCTGATCGAGGCGGGTGATCGGGTGCCTGCCGATCTCCGGCTGATCGAGGCGCGCGGCCTCAAGGCCGAAGAGGCGATCCTTACGGGCGAATCCGTGCCCACCGACAAGACAATTGCGCCGGTGCCCCAAGATGCGCCGCTTGGCGATCAATCGTCGATGCTGTTTTCCGGCACGTTCATCGCATCGGGCACGGGGCGCGGTGTGGTCACGGCCACCGGTGGTCACAGCCAGATTGGTCGGATCAGTGGCATGTTGGGCAGCATCGAGACGCTGACCACCCCACTCGTGGCGCAGATGGATCTGTTCGCGCGTTGGCTTTCGGTATTCATCCTCATGGTGGCCGCCGCGCTGCTGGTTTACGGATATTTCGTGGGGCATCTGCCATTTCGCGAATTCTTCATGGCGATTGTCGGCCTCTCTGTTGCGGCCATTCCCGAAGGCCTGCCCGCCGTCCTCACGATCACGCTTGCCGTCGGTGTAACGGCGATGGCGCGGCGCAATGCAATCATCCGCCGCCTGCCTGCGATTGAAACGCTGGGGTCAGTGTCTGTGATCTGCTCGGACAAGACCGGCACGCTCACGCGCAACGAAATGATGGTGGTGGCGCTGGCCCCGGCAGGGCACGTGGTCAAGGTCAGCGGCAGCGGCTATGCCCCGCACGGCGCATTGCGCGGGCCTGATGCCGATACAGCCCCCGCCGACCAGATGGTTTTGCAGGACTTTGCCCGCGTGGCAGCACTTTGCAACGATGCCATGCTGCATCCCCATGGCGATGCGTGGCACGTTGAGGGGGATCCGATGGAGGGCGCCTTGTCGGCCTTGGCCGGCAAGATCACAGGTCAGGGTCACAGATCTTTTCAAGACTGGATACGCAGTGATGCGATCCCCTTCGATGCGGCGCATCGCTACATGGCGACGCTTGATCGTGATCCAGAGGGCCGCTTGTGGATTCATGTCAAAGGCGCCCCCGAGGCGGTGTTGAACCTTTGCGCCGACCAGCGCATAGCCGGGCACAAGACAGAGCCGCTCGACCGTGCCTATTGGCATGCCAAGATCGAAGACTTCGCCTCAGAAGGGCAGCGCGTGATTGCCGTTGCTACAGGCACCGCCCCCGTCACGCAGACTGGCCTCACCCACTTGGGCCTTGACGCGCATCTCACCCTGATTGGTCTCGTCGGGCTTGTGGATCCCCCCCGCCCCGAGGCGATTGCAGCGGTTACCGAATGCCATGCCGCCGGAATCCGGGTCAAGATGATCACCGGCGATCATGCCGCGACGGCCCGCGCCATTGGCGGAATGATCGGGCTCAGAAACAGCGCGCGCGTGCTGACCGGCGCTGATCTTGCGGCGATGGATGACGCAGAGCTTGCCGAGGCGGCGCTTGCGACCGATATTTTCGCCCGCACCTCTCCTGCGGACAAGCTGCGCCTTGTCACCGCGTTGCAGGCGCGCGGCCTGGCCGTGGCCATGACCGGCGATGGGGTAAACGATGCCCCCGCCCTCAAGCGCGCAGATGCCGGGATCGCCATGGGCCTCAAAGGCAGCGAAGCCGCAAAGGAAGCCGCCGATCTGGTTCTGGCGGATGACAATTTCGCCTCCATCGCCGCCGCAGTGCGCGAGGGCCGGACCGTTTACGACAATATCAAAAAGGTGATCAGCTGGACGCTGCCCACAAATGCGGGCGAGGCGATGACGATCATCGTGGCCTTGTTTGCCGGGATGGCCCTGCCGATCACGGCTGTGCAAATCCTCTGGGTCAACCTCATCACCGGCGTCACCCTTGGTCTGGCGCTCGCGTTTGAGCCGTCAGAGCCCGGCACCATGCGCCGCCCACCCCACCCACGCGGGGCACCGCTTTTGACCGGTACGCTGATCTGGCAGATCGCCCTTATCTCAACTCTGATCTCGATGGCGGTTTTCGGGATGTATTTCTATGCAACTGACAGGGGGTATCCGGTTCCTCTCGCCCAGACCATCGCGATGAACACCCTCGTTGTGCTTCAGATTTTCTACCTGTTCTTCATCCGCAACATCTATGGCACCTCCCTCACTTGGGCCGCAGCAAAGGGCACACCGATTGTCTGGGCCTGCGTTGCCGCCGTCACTGTGGCACAGGTCGCAATCACCTACCTGCCGCCGTTTCAGGCGATCCTCGGCACCCAGGCCGTGCCCCTCTTCGACGGGATGCTGATCCTTGTGATCGGGATCGCTTTCTTCGCGCTGATAGAAACAGAAAAGCAGATGCGGCTTGCCGTCTTGCCACTCAAGCCAGATCGGCACGTCTGAACCGCCTAGGCGCTTCAGATACATCTAAGACAATCGTGCAGATCCCACAGCGCGCCGGGCGTAACGCGATCCTGTGATGGGCTATAAAATCCGTGACTGGATTGCCCAACACTCCGCCGAACAAGGGCTCATCGCCCGGCTTTGCAGTTCTGCCTGCCTTATAGGCGGTTTGCCTGCGAAGCACGCAAAACGGGCGATGCTCCGGCCCGGTGCGATGGGTATCCCGCCAAAAGCGATTGCACTTGCCCACCGCCCATGACCTCCAACGGGGCACGGCAGCGAGCGCAGGGCATGAAACTTCACATCGTTATTGTAGAGCCAGACGAAACCCGCGCCAAACTGGTGATCGACAGCCTGCAACCGCTTGGCCACCAGGTGACGGTCATTGCCGAACCGGCAGGCCTCTCCCGGCGTGTATCTGATATTGCCCCCGATATCGTGCTGATAGACATGTCCAACCCATCGCGCGACACGCTCGAGGAAATGGCCCTTGCCTCTGGTCCGATGGAGCGGCCTGTCGCCTTTTTTGTTGACCGCACGGATAGGGATTTGACGAAACAGGCGATCGAGGCTGGCGTATCGGCCTATGTCGTGGACGGGTTGCAGCCCGAGCGTGTGGCCTCTGTGATGGACGCCGCCATTGCCCGTTTCCAGATGTTCCGTCGCATGCGGAGGGAGCTGGAAACCACCCGCCGCGCGCTGGAAGAGCGCAAGCTGATCGACCGTGCCAAGGGTATCTTGATGAAAGCGCGCGGCCTGACCGAAGAAGAGGCCTATGCGCTCTTGCGCAAGACCGCGATGGATCAAGGCCGCAAGGTGGCCGAAGTGGCCAGCGCGCTGGTCACAGCGGCGGGGTTGCTCTCATGACCCTTGCCGTGCTGCGGATTGGTTTTGTTCCGCTTCTGGATATGGCCCCGATTGTCATCGCGCATGAAATGGGATTTGCCGCAGCAGAGGGGCTGGCCTTTGACCTGCGCCGCGCGCCATCATGGTCCAGCCTGCGTGATCTGTTGCTCTGGGGCCAGGTGGATGCGGCGCATATGCTGGCCCCCTTGCCGGTGGCGATGGCCTTGGGGTTGGGCGGCGCTGTGGAACGGCTGGATATCCTTCAGGTTCTCTCGCTGAACGGCGATGTGATCGGCGTTTCGCAGGCGCTTTCTGATCGGCTGCGCGCCACGGGCCATGATTTCGGCTTTGCCGACGCGGCGTGCGCGGCGCGCGATCTCGCTCTGGCGGCGAACGGCGTCTTGCGGATCGGTGTGCCGTTTCCCTTTTCGACCCATGTCGAACTTGTCCGATACTGGCTGCGGGATGCTGATCTGGAATTCGCGTTGAATACCATTCCGCCGCCGCGCATGGCCGAAGCACTCGCCGCTGGCGAAATCGACGCCTTCTGTGTCGGAGAGCCGTGGGGCTCTGTCGCGGTCGAGCAGGGCGCTGGCACGCTCTTGCTGCCCAGCCGCGCGATATGGGCGGTCGCCCCGGAAAAGGTATTGGCCGCCCGCCATGACTGGGTATGCGAGAATCCCTCTCTGACGGGGCGGCTGATGCGCGCGATCTGGCGCGCGGCGCGGTGGCTCTGCCTGCCCGAAAACCGCGCCATCGCCTCTGAAATTCTGGCACGGTCCGAATATGTGAACGCCCCCGCCGAACTCCTGGATCGCGCCCTAAGGGGCGAGATGGTGATTTCCCCACAGGGCGAATTGCGCCGTGTGCCGGATATGATCCGCTTTTTCGATGGCGCGGCCAGCTTTCCTTGGCGGTCCCAAGCGGCTTGGTTCGCCGACCAGATGGCGGCGCGCCACGGGTTTGATCGCAGCCTCAGCCTTGCCGCCGCCAAGGCGATTTGTCGGACCGATCTCTATCGGCTGAACCTGCGATCCGCCGGCGCAGACCTGCCCGGTGCCTCTGAAAAGCTGGAAGGCAGCCTGCTTCACCCGACCGCCGTCGCCTCTGAACAGGGGGAAATGATCCTCACGCCCGATGTATTTTTCGATGGGCAGATTTTCGACTCCGGCCAGAAATTCGGATGATTTTTTAGGCATCAAAGCGCTCGCGCAGAAAAACGCAGGGCCGTCGCGCGCTTTTTTGCTGCAATGCAGCGCCCGTCTTGCCACATCATAGGGACGGGTTGGCAAGGATGCCGATTCGTTAAATCAGGGTCCAATGAAGGACCCCCATGGGCATAGCCGCCTGACCTGCTTGCGCATTCTGCGCAAACGAGGTCGGCGGCTTTTTCGTTTTCAACCCGGTGTTCCGGGCCATCGCCAGAGGAGACCTTCATGATCCGCAAGCTCATTACAACGACCACCCTGATCGCCGCTCTTGCCGCCACATCGCTGCGCGCCGATACCCTGCCCGAAATAGAGGATCTGACCCTCGGGTTCATCAAGCTCACCGATATGGCCCCGCTCGCCATCGCCTATGAAAAGGGCTATTTCGAGGACGAGGGCCTGTTTGTCACCCTCGAGGCACAGGCCAACTGGAAGGTGCTGCTTGACGGGGTGATCGACGGCAACCTGCACGGCGCGCATATGCTTGCGGGTCAGCCCTTGGCGGCGACCATCGGTTTTGGCACTCAGGCGCATATCGTCACCCCCTTCGTGATGGACCTGAACGGCAACGCGACAACGGTCTCGAACGAGGTTTGGGATCTCATGCGCCCCGCCATTCCGTCGGATGCCGAGGGCAAGCCCCTTCACCCCATTTCCGCCAGCGCGCTGCGCCCGGCGCTTGAGGCTTTTGCCGATCAGGGCCGCCCGTTCAACATGGGCATGGTCTTTCCGGTCTCGACCCATAATTTCGAACTCCGCTACTGGCTTGCCGCAGGCGGTATCCATCCCGGTTTCTACAGCACCGACAACATCTCGGGCCAGATCAACGCCGAGGCGCTCTTGTCCGTGACACCACCGCCCCAGATGCCCGCCACCCTCGAGGCGGGCACCATCTCGGGCTATACCGTGGGCGAGCCGTGGAACCAGCAGGCCGTTGCCATGGGCATTGGCGTGCCAGTGGCCACCGATCTGGATGTGTTCCCGATGCGTGCCGAAAAGGTGCTTGGCCTGCGTTCCGACTTTGTTCAGGACAACCCCAACACCGTGCGTGCCCTGACCCGTGCCTTGATCCGCGCCGCGCTCTGGCTGGATGAAAATGACAATGCCAACCGCGAAGAGGCGGTGCAGATCATCAGCCGCCCAACCTATGTCGGCGCGGATGTGGCGGTGCTGCGCAACTCCATGACCGGCACCTTTGAATATGAACAGGGAGACGTGCGGCCGGTGCCCGACTTCAACGTGTTCTTCCGCTACAATGCCAACTATCCCTTCGCCTCTGATGCCGTCTGGTATCTGACCCAGATGCGCCGGTGGGGCCAGATCACGCAGGCGCAAACCGACGACTGGTATGTCGAAACGGCGCGCAGCGTGTTCCGCACCGATCTTTTCGAGGCCGCAGCCCAATCGCTGGTCGAGGATGGTGTGGTGCCTGCCGATGCTTTCCCCTTTGGCAATGACGGGTTCCGCGATGTGGTGGATCACGCGATAGACGGCATCCCCTTCGATGGCCGCGCGCCCAATGCCTATATCGACAGCCTGCCAATTGGCCTCAAGGGCGATCAAACCGTTGTGGGCAACGAGGTGCAGGGCTGAGGCCCCGCCATTGGCAAGGAGTGCAAGACATGACGGCAATCGACCCCGCCCAACTTCAAACCGAACGCCGCGCGCGGCTGTTCACTCGGATCAACAGGCTGGACGGCTGGTTCAAGGTGTTGGGCCTGTCCTTTCTGACCCCGCTGCTCAAGGCGGCGGCAGGCGACAACCCCAAAGCACAGGCCAGACAGATCTGGCAACTTCTGGGCGTGCCGGTTCTGGCGATCCTCGGATTCCTCGTGCTTTGGGGCAATTTGGCACCACGGGTGGAGACATCGCTTGGGGCGATCCCCGGCCCGGCGCAGGTCTGGGAACAGGCGATCGTACTGCATGACGAGCATGTTGCAGAACAGGCGCGCAAGGCCGACTTCTTCGCGCGTCAGGATCAACGCAACGCAGAGCTGATTGCCGCCGGTCAGGCCGACCGCGTGCGCGAACGGCCCTACACCGGCTCGCCCACCTATTATGCGCAGATCTGGACCTCGGTTCAGACGGTGTTCTTCGGCTTTCTGATTGCCACCGCCGTGGCTGTGCCGCTGGGCATTGCGGCGGGGCTGTCGCCAACCGCCAACGCGGCGCTCAATCCGTTGATCCAGATTTTCAAACCCGTCAGCCCTCTGGCTTGGCTGCCCATTGTCACCATGGTGGTCTCGGCGGTCTATGTGACGCAAGACGGCATGTTTTCGCGGTCGTTCCTGACCTCGGCCATCACCGTGACGCTCTGCTCGCTCTGGCCCACGCTGATCAACACCTCGCTGGGGGTGGCCAGCATTGACCGTGACCTGATCTCGGTCAGCCGGGTGCTGAAACTAACCACCTGGACCAAGATCACCCGCCTCGTGCTGCCCTCGGCGCTGCCTCTGATCTTCACCGGGCTGCGGCTCTCGCTTGGTGTGGGCTGGATGGTGCTGATCGCAGCGGAAATGCTGGCGCAAAACCCCGGCCTTGGCAAATTCGTCTGGGACGAATTTCAGAACGGCTCGTCCACCAGCCTCGCCAAGATCATGGTTGCGGTCTTCACCATCGGCATCATTGGCTTTTTGCTGGATCGCCTGATGTATGCGGCGCAATCGCTCTTCACCTTTTCGGACAACAGGTAAATCGCCATGGCCATTCTGGAATTCAAAAACCTGTGCAAGGGCTTCGGCACCGGATTGCAGCGCCGCGAGGTGCTCAGGAACATTACCCTTGCGGTCGAAGAGGGCGAGTTTCTGGCGATCCTGGGCTTTTCCGGCACGGGCAAGACCACGCTGATCAACCAAATGGCGGGGCTCTCCCAGCCTGACAGCGGCGAGGTCTTGTTCAAAAACAAACCCATCACCGGGCCGGGGCCGGAACGGGGGGTGGTGTTTCAGTCCTATTCGCTGATGCCGTGGCTGACGGTTGCGGGCAATGTGGCGCTTGCGGTGGATGCCGTGCACAAATCCGCAGGCCGCGCCGAACGGGCGGCCATGGTGGATAAATACATCGCCATGGTGGGCCTCAGCCACGCCAAGACGCGGTATCCGGCGGAATTGTCCGGGGGCATGCGCCAACGGGTCTCGGTCGCGCGTGCCCTTGCCATGACACCCGAAGTCCTGCTTCTGGATGAACCGCTCTCAGCGCTTGACGCGCTCACCCGCGCCAACCTGCAGGACGAGATCACGCGGATCTGGCAGGCGGACCAAAAAACCGTCGTTCTCATCACCAATGATGTGGACGAAGCACTCTTGCTTGCCGACCGCATCATTCCATTGACCCCGGATGGCACCCTCGGCACCGCCTTCAAGGTCGCGCTGCCGCGTCCACGTATCCGCAGTGCCATGAACAACGATCCAGCGTTCAAGCGACTGCGCGCCGATGTCACGAAATACCTGATGGAGGTGGGCATCGCGTCCAAGGTCGCAGAGACACGGCACTTGCCACAGGTCACGCCCATTCACGGCACGCCCAAGGCCTATGCCGAAGCCGCCAAAAGCCCGCTTGCCGAAAAATATCTCGAATTCTCGCAGCTCTCCAAGGTCTATCCAACCTCCGAGGGGCCCCTGACCGTGGTCGACCGCTTCGACCTCAAGATGAAAAAGGGCGAATTCATCAGCCTGATCGGCCATTCGGGGTGCGGTAAATCCACCGTTCTGACCATGGCGGCCGGTCTCAACGAAATCTCCGGCGGCGCGATCAAACTTGATGGCCACGAGGTGCGCGGGGCCGATCCCGAGCGCGCCGTGGTGTTTCAGGCGCCCAGCCTCTTTCCTTGGCTGACCGCCAAGGAAAACGTGGCCATCGGTGTGGATCGTGTCTATCCGCGTGCCAGCCGCGCGGAACGTCAGGATGTGGTGGAATACTATCTTGAACGTGTGGGCTTGGGCGACAGCATGGACCGGCGCGCTGCCGATCTTTCCAACGGTATGAAACAGCGGGTGGGCATTGCCCGCGCCTTCGCCCTTTCCCCCAAACTTTTGTTGCTGGATGAGCCTTTTGGCATGCTGGACAGCCTGACGCGCTGGGAATTGCAAGAGGTGCTGATGGAGGTCTGGTCGCGCACCAAGGTGACGGCGGTTTGCGTGACCCATGACGTGGACGAGGCGATCTTGCTCGCGGATCGTGTGGTGATGATGACCAACGGGCCGCATGCCCGCATCGGCAAAATCGTGGATGTAAACCTGCCCCGCCCCCGCACCCGCAAGGCGCTGCTCGAACATCCCGACTACTACAGCTACCGCGCTGAGGTTCTGCAATTCCTTGAGGATTACGAACACGGCGCTCACAAGAAAGAGGCTGCATGATGAAACGCAAACTTGTTGTCATCGGCGCGGGCATGGCCTCGGGGCGGGCGCTCGAGCATCTGCTGGCTGCCGATCCCGACGGCTGGGATATCACCCTCTTCAACGCCGAGCGGCGCGGCAATTACAACCGGATCATGCTCTCGCCCGTCCTTTCAGGGGAAAAAACCTATGCGGATATCGTCACCCATGACGATGCCTTTTACGCGCAGCACAACATCACCTGCCGCTTCGGCGAAAGCGTGGTGCGGATCGACCGCGCGGCCAAGCTGGTCTATTCCAATACGGGCACCGCACCCTATGACAAGCTGCTGATTGCCACCGGATCGGCCCCCTTCCTCATCCCCGTCGCAGGCAAGGATCTGCCCGGCGTCCTTACCTATCGTGATATGGACGACACGCAGGCCATGATCGACGCCTCTGCGCGACCATGCGCCAAGGCCGTTGTCATCGGCGGCGGATTGCTCGGGCTCGAGGCGGCGGCAGGTCTCGCGGCGCGCGGCATGGAGGTGACGGTCATTCACCTGATGGGCCACCTGATGGAACGACAACTTGATCCCGCCGCAGGCTATCTGCTGCAAAAGGATCTCGAGGCGCGCGGCATCCGCGTGCATTGCAAAGGGGCCACCAAGGCAATTCTCGGCCAAGACCGGGTCGAGGCCGTGTTGCTCGAGGATGGCACGATCTACGCGGCTGATCTGGTCTGCATGGCCGTCGGCATCCGCCCCGAAACCCGCATCGCCACCGATGCCGCCCTCGAAATCGGGCGCGGCATCTTGGTGAATGACCAGATGATAACCTCTGACCCCGATATTCTGGCCGTGGGCGAATGCGTGGAACATAACGCACAGCTTTTTGGGCTGGTGGCCCCCCTCTACGATCAGGCACGGGTGGTTGCGGCAACGCTTCTGGGACAGGCGGCGGCGTTTCAACCGGCCCAGACCGCAACCAAGCTCAAGGTCACGGGCGTTGACCTCTTCAGCGCTGGCGACTTTGCCGAGGGCCAAGGGCGCGAGGATATCGTGTTTCGAGACCCGGCGCGCGGCGTCTACAAACGCTTGATCATCGAGGCCGACCGCCTGATTGGCGCGGTGATCTATGGCGACACCGCCGATGGCTCATGGTTCTTTGGCCTGATCAAGGACGGCACCCCGATTGCCCCGATGCGCGACACGCTGATCTTTGGCCCGGCCTATCAGGGGGGGGCCCAAACGGACCCTTTGGCAGCCGTTGCAGCCTTGCCGCCTGAGGCGGAAATCTGTGGCTGTAACGGCATTTGCAAAGGCACGATCGTGGCCGCAATCCATGGCGGTGCCACCACCCTCACAGCGATCAAGGCCCAGACCAAGGCCAGCGCCTCTTGTGGCACCTGCACAGGGCTGGTCGAGCAGGTTCTGGCCAGCACGCTCGGCGATGCCTTCCAGAGGCCCGCAGCCCAGCCAATCTGCGGTTGCACCGACCTGACGCACGAGGATGTGCGCCGCCTGATCAAGGCGCGCGGCCTCAAATCCATGCCTGCCGTGATGCAGGAACTGGGTTGGAGAACCTCTTGTGGCTGTCATCACTGTCGACCTGCGCTGAACTTTTACCTGCTCGCCGACTGGCCGATGGATTATACCGACGATGCCCAAAGCCGCTTCGTCAACGAACGCAACCACGCCAATATCCAAAAAGACGGCACCTATTCGGTGGTGCCGCGCATGTGGGGCGGCATGACCAACCCCCGCGAATTGCGCGCCATTGCCGATGCCGCCGACAAATACGCCATCCCGGCGGTCAAGGTGACAGGCGGCCAGCGCATCGACCTTTTGGGTGTCAGGAAAGAAGACCTGCCGCATGTCTGGGCCGATCTGAACGCGGCGGGGCTGGTGTCAGGCCACGCCTATTCCAAGGGCCTGCGCACTGTCAAAACCTGTGTCGGCACCGATTTTTGCCGCTTTGGCACGCAGGATTCGACCGGGCTGGGGATCAAGCTGGAACAACGCCTCTGGGGGTCGTGGACCCCGCACAAGGTCAAGCTGGCGGTTTCGGGCTGCCCCCGCAACTGCGCCGAAGCCACCTGCAAGGATGTGGGCATCGTCTGCGTCGACTCCGGGTTCGAGATCGGCGTTGGCGGTGCCGCCGGGATGGACCTGCGCGAAACAGATCGTTTGGCCAAGGTCGCCACAGAACAAGAGGCGATCGACCTGACCGTGGCCTTTGTGCAGCTTTACCGCGAACACGCCAAATATCTGGATCGCCCCTATAAATGGCTGGCCAAGGTGGGTTTGGCATGGGTGCAGGCGCAGATTGTCGAGGATGCCGCCACCCGCGCCGCCCTGATCGCCCGGTTCGATCTGTCGCAAAGCCTGTATCAACGCGACCCTTGGGCAGACCGCGCCACCCCACAGGCGCAGGCGGATTTCGCGCCGCTGGCCGATCTGACACAGGAGGCGGCGGAATGAGGAGCCCCGATCAAAACTGGCTCGATATCGGCGCGCTAGAGGATATTCCGCAACGCGGGGCGCGGGTTGTTAAGACCGCTCAGGGCTGCGTCGCCGTGTTCCGCACCGCCGACGATCAGGTCTTTGCCCTCTCGGATCGCTGCCCGCACAAGGGCGGCCCCCTGTCAGAGGGGATCGTGCATGGCCATGCCGTGACCTGCCCCCTACATAACTGGGTGTTCAACCTTGAAACCGGGCTGGCGCAGGGGGCGGATGCAGGGGCGGTCGCCACCTACGCGGCACGGGTCGCGGGCGGGCGCATCCTGCTGGATGCGGCGCGCCTCATCCCTGTGGCGGCGGCATGAGCATGCGCACCACCTGCCCCTATTGCGGCGTCGGTTGCGGCCTTCTTGTCTCGCCCGATGGTCAAGGGGGGGCCACGGTAAAAGGCGATCCCGATCACCCGGCCAATTTCGGGCGGCTCTGCTCCAAGGGCACCGCCTTGGGCGAAACCCTCGGGCTTACGGATCGTATCCTGTCACCGCAGATTGGCGGCAAACCCGCCGATTGGGAGACGACGCTTGATCTCGTGGCCAGCCGCTTTCAGGCGGCCATCCGGGATCACGGGCCTGATAGCGTGGCCTTTTACCTCTCGGGCCAGATGCTGACCGAGGATTATTACGCCGCCAACAAGCTCATCAAGGGCTATATCGGCACCGCCAATGTCGATACGAACTCGCGGCTCTGCATGGCCTCTTCGGTTGCGGGGCATAAACGGGCCTTCGGGTCAGACACTGTGCCCGGCACCTATGAGGATCTCGATACCGCAGATCTGGTGGTGCTGGTGGGCAGCAACCTCGCTTGGTGCCATCCTGTGCTTTATCAGCGGCTGGTCGCCGCGAAAAAGGCGCGCGGAACCCGGATTGTGGTGGTGGACCCGCGCCGCACCGCGACCTGTGATAGCGCCGATCTGCATCTTTCCCTCACCCCCGGTAGCGATGCCGCACTCTTCAACGCGGCTCTGGTCGCCCTCGCGGATCGTGGCGCGGTGGACCGCTCTTATGTGGCGCAGCATGTCAGCGGGTTTGACGCGGCACTTGCCGCCGCGCGCGCCAGTGATCCCGGTCTGACGGGGCTGGCCCCCGGTGATCTCGCGCAATTCCTCGACTGGTTCACCACGACGGACCGGGTCGTGACCGTCTATTCCCAAGGGATCAACCAATCCTCCAGCGGCACCGACAAGGTCAATGCGATCCTGAATTGTCACCTTGCCACAGGTCGGATCGGACGCCCCGGCATGGGGCCGTTCTCCGTGACCGGCCAACCCAACGCCATGGGCGGCCGCGAGGTGGGGGGGCTTGCCAATATGTTGGCCTGTCACCTCGACCTTGAAAACCCCCAACACCGCGCCGCCGTGCAGGGGTTCTGGGCCAGTCCCGCAATGCCCGATCAGCCCGGCCTCAAGGCGGTCGAGATGTTTGAGGCCGTGGCAACCGGACGGATCAAGGCGCTCTGGATCATTCACACCAATCCCGCCGTCTCCATGCCCGATGCCGATGCAGTGGCCGCCGCCATCAAAGGCTGTGATTTCGTGGTGGTCAGTGACATCACCCGCACCGACACCACCCGGCTTGCCGATGTGGTGCTGCCTGCCACCGCATGGGGCGAGAAATCCGGCACTGTCACCAATTCCGACCGCACCATCAGCCGCCAACGCCCCTTCCTGCCCGCCCCCGGTCAGGCGCGGGATGACTGGCGCATGATCGCCGATGTGGCCGCGCGGATGGGCTGGGCTGATGCCTTTGGCTGGACCAGCGCCGCCGAGGTCTTTGCCGAACACGCGGCCCTGTCCGGCATTGCCGGCCATCTGGGGCGCGACTTTGACATCTCGGGTCTGGCGCAGGCTGATTATGACGCGCTGCCGCCCACCCGCTGGCCGGTCACAGCCCAGCAACAGGGGGGGCGTTTCTTTGGACAGGGCGGATTCTTCACGCCCGATGGCCGCGCGCGGATGCTGCCCATCTCACCGCGCCTTCCGGTCGCGCAAACCGCTCGCCGCTATCCATTCCGGCTCAATACGGGCCGCATCCGTGACCAGTGGCATACGATGACGCGCACCGCCCTTGCCCCGCGCCTCACCCAGCACATCGCCGAGCCGTTCCTCGAAATCCACCCGCAGGATGCCGCGCGCCTTGGCCTTGCTCCGGCGACCCTCGCCCGCGTCACCAGCCCCCAGGGTGCAGCCATCCTGCGCGTCGCCATCACCGACCGGGTGCAACCCGGCCAAGTTTTCGCCCCGATCCACTGGACCGGCGATACCGCCCCGATGGGCCGCGTCGATGCCCTCATCGCGCCGGTGACAGACCCTGTCTCTGGCCAACCCGAGAGCAAGGCCGCCGTTGTCGCCATCGCCCCGCTTGCCCCCGCATGGTATGGCTTTGCCGTGTCTACCGGCCCGCAACATCCCGATGCAACCTATTGGGCGCGCGCCCGTCATTCAGGCGGCTGGCGCAGTGAATTGGCCGGGCTGGACAGGCCCGAGACATGGGAAGCCTACGCGCGCGCCCTCTTTGATTTGCCCGATGCCATCTGCCTCAGTGTCGAGGATCGCATGCGCGGCACGCATCGCTTGGCCTTGATGCACGATGGCTGCACGCTGGCCGCGCTCTTTATCGCGCCTGACCCCGTGCAGCTTGCGCGCGGCCATCTGGCCGCCGAGGTGGGGCGGGCAGGGGCCTCGCTTCTGGCGGGGCGTCCGGGGGTGGGCACGCTCGATCCCGGTCCGACGGTCTGCGCCTGCCTCAATGTCGGGCTCAATACGATCATGGCGGCGATTGCGGCGCAAAGCCTGACCAGCGTCGAGCAGATCGGCGCAGCCCTGCACGCGGGCACAAGCTGCGGCTCCTGCCGCCCGGAACTGGCCGCGATGCTGGCACTTTCACAGCCACCTCTGGCCCGTCTCAAACAAGCGGCCCCATGACAGCCCGCTCAACCAGCGCCTTTACTGGCGGCAGCCCAGCACGTGGCCCATTCGCGCCAGCAGGACGAGAGTAATCGCCCCGCCCGCGCGGTTGACGGATACAGCAGCAAAAGAGCCGCGCATCAGGCCGCCACCATCGCCCGCGCCAAACTGCGCGCCACCAGCGCCGCCGCTCCCGGCGCACAGCCGATAGGATCCAGCAAAACACCCTGAAACGCCGCCAGATCCAGCGCTTCGGGAACATCGTCCAGAACATGCCCGCCCTTTGCGGCAAAGAACGGCAGGCAAATCGCCGTCGCGCCCAGATCAAACGCCTGATCCGCCAGATAGGGGGGTTCCTCGACAAACCCCACCCGCAATTCCGCCAAGGGCAACACCGCGGCAAGTGCTTCGGCAAACCCTTGCGTATCGCGCGCCGTTTGCGTGCTGCGCCCTGATCCATGCGCCGCCAGAAACACCCGCACCTCCGGTGCCTGCCATCCCCGCGCAGCCATCGTGTCTGTCAAGAGCGCGGCCGCCAAGCCGGGCAATCCGGGGTCAAGACCAAAGGGCGGCAAGACAACCGCGCGCGACCCTTCCAGCCGCTGCATCAATGCATCGCCGGTGAACCACCCCCCCGTCATGAAATAGGGATAAACATGCGCGCCCGGCCCAGCCTCAACCAGCGCCGCCTCCAGCGCGCCGGGCTTGGCCAGCGTGGCCGATCCCACATGCCAGCCGGGCAGAGCCTGTGCCACTTCAGCGGCAAAATCGGCCAGCGCCGCCTCGGCGGGGTCCGGGTCCGAAGGTTGGCCATGGCTTACAATGATTGCGGCGGTGTTCATGGCGGGTTCCGTCCGGGAATGTGATCTTGGTATCGGCAATGTTTGTCCCCAAGGGTTTGCGCATCGGCAGGCGGGTCACTTCGTCTAGCGTGACCGCATCGTAAACGATCCCCGCACCGGCGTCCTGTCAGATGGACACCAAGACATAGCGCCCGTCGTGGGTAAACTCCACATGCGTCACACCGGCCCCGGCTCTGGCCGCAATCGGATGGGGCACGCACCCGTTCTTAACCTTTTGTTCCCATCTCACCTGCTGTCACGCGGTGCATGTTCTGGCGGGTGTCGGCTCATTTTGACGGCTTGGATTTACCATCGCGCTGGCACGTTTCTGCCTGCGCTGGCCGGTGCTCTGTCTGATCGCGAAATGTTCTGGAAAACCTTACAAAATCGCCTCAAGCTTCGTAAGCTCTGTAAGGTTCAAACCCGGAAATGAACGGCCAAACTCTCGGGCAGATCGAACTCCTCCAACACCCGCGCGCGCCCCTCCTCCGACATTTTCAGCGCGGTCTTCGTAACGATCCGATCCAGCTTTTCCGGGTCTTGCGAGGGGGCGAAGGGGGCGAAATACCACTTGAGAAAGGTGAAACAGATGACATCCTCCAGCGCCTGCACGTCCGCATCGCGCTTGATGCCCTCTTTTCGGATCATTTTTCCTGCAATATCAATGTCGTGGCTGTCATAGCCTGCGTCTTGCATGATTTCGCCCACGCGGGCCGCGTGATGCTTGGCAAGGGTCGTGCGCCATGTCAGATATCCGGCACGCCCCTCTGGAAAATCCTGTCTTTTCAATACCCAGCGCTCGATATGCTGGCCGCGCGCGGCAATCTGCAACGGCTCTGATGCCTCTGGAAACAGCCGAGTGCATTCCGCGCTCATCCGTCGCCCATAAAGCCAAGCCGCCGGTTCGCCCTCGCGCAAATCCGGGTCATGACGGTTGGCCGCGTCAATCGCAGCAAGTGCAGTTTCCAGTTTGTTCACAATGCTTTACCCCATGTTTCTGCCGGGTCCTGCTCAGCATAGCCGCGCAGGGCCTCGCTGTCATTGATCTATTGGATCTTGGATCGGTTGGCCCATTTCACGCCGCCACACCTCAGGTTTCAAAGGGACATAGTCAGCGGTCAAAGACAGAGCGTTGCGCATGCACGCGTTCATCTTTGCCCTTTTTCCGTTTTTTAACAAACACTTGGTCGTCATGCGGCACGGCTGGTCAGGATTGGGTCATGCGGATTGCAGACTGGGAAATCCCAAGCGCCGGGATTGCCTTTCGCCGCGGACTGGCCTTTATTCCCCGCCAATCGCCACATGGCGACAGGGATCATGCAATGAATGAGAGGGAGCACGACATGGCGCGAACAGTCATTATCGAAAAAGCGGGCGGTGCAGACGAGTTGAAGCTGGTCGATTGGCCCGTAGGAGAGCCGGGGCCGGGTGAAATCCGCATCCGCCACATGGCCTGTGGGTTGAATTTTATTGATGTTTATCAGCGCACTGGCCTCTATCCGCTGGCCTATCCGCATGCTTTGGGGATGGAAGCGGCAGGTATTGTCGAGGCAGTTGGCGAGGGTGTGACCCACCTGAAAGCCGGTGATCGCGCCGCCTATGCCGCGACCCCGCCGGGTGCCTATGCCGAGGCGCGGGTGATGCCCGCGTCGCAGGTTTGCCCGCTGCCGGATGGCATTTCGTTTGAAGATGCCGCGTCGATCATGTTGCAAGGGATGACGGTGGAATATCTCTTTCATCGGGTCTGGCCTCTTGAGGCGGGGCAAACCGTGCTGTTCCATGCCGCTGCGGGGGGTGTCGGCCTCTTGGCCTGCCAATGGGCGCGCTCAGAAGGTATCCGGTTGATTGGCACCGCAGGCACGGATGAAAAATGCCGCCTTGCGATGGAAAACGGCGCCTCAGCCTGCATCAACTATCGCGATAGTGATTTCGTGGCAGAGGTCAAGGCGCTGACCGATGGCAAGGGTGTGGATGTTGTGATGGACGGTGTTGGCAAGGATACGTTCGCGCCATCCCTCGATTGCCTCAAGCCCTTGGGAATGATGATGTCTTTTGGCAATGCCTCTGGCCCGGTTGATCCGGTGAGCCTTTTGACGCTGGCAGCCAAGGGATCTCTCAAGCTGACGCGCACGACGCTGTTCACCTTCCTCGCCGATCACGCCCGTTGTCAGGATATGGCGCGGCATCTCTTCGACAAGGTCGAGAGCGGCGCAATCAAGGTCAATATCGGGCAGCGTTTCCCTCTGGATCAAGTTGCAGAGGCGCATCGCGCGCTGGAAGGGCGGCAGACGACGGGCTCGACAATCCTGACGCTCTGATCCTCTCGGCTCTGTTGCTGTTGAATAGCGAGGGTTGGCGACAGCCCTCGCTCAGGCGTAATCTGCGCATGGCTTGACGCATGCCGGGCAGCGGCATAGCGTCTGGCCACAACAAAGGCCCGGGAACCGGGCGATACACAGGGAGTGGACTATGAGAAAGCTGTTGGGAACCGTCCTGACCAGCGCAGCCTTTGCGCTGATCGGCACTGCCGGGTCTGCCGAGACCTTGCGCCTTTTGACTTGGGGCGGTTACGCGCCCGAGTCTGTGATCACCGCCTTCAAGGCCGAGACGGGCATCGACGTAGAAGTGACCCTGTCCAATAACGAGGACATGATCTCCAAGCTGCGGGCCACGGGTGGGGCAGGTTTTGATCTGGCACAGCCCAGCCAAGACCGTATCCTTGGGCCGCAACAGGAATTCGGCATCTACAAGCCGCTCGATCTGAGCCAGATCGACAAAGAGCAATTCATCGGCGATCTTTATGATGCCTCGGTGGCCGCAACCACGGTGGATGGCGCGGCTTACGGCGTGGCGCATATCTGGGGCGTGTCAGGCTTTGCTGTGGACCGCTCGGTTGCGGGCGATATCAAGACCTATGCCGATCTCTGCTCGGCTGACTACGCGGGAAAAATTTCCATGCGGACCAAGCGGATAGCCCTTCTGGGCTTTGCCTTTGCCGCCGGAGAGGATCCGTTCGCGGCCTATTCTGACCCTGCGAAATACGAGGAAATCATCACCGCCGCCGCAACTGCCATGGGCGAATGCAAGGCCAATGTAAAAGCCTATTGGAGCGGTGCTGATGATCTCTTGGCGATGATGCGCTCAGGCGAGGTTGTGGCCGCAGAGGCGTGGGATGCCACCGGCTTCAAGCTGAATGCCGAGGATGCCAAGTGGAACTTCGTGGCCCCTTCGACAGGGGCCTTGGGCTGGATCGACACCTTTGCCATTCCCGCCAAAGGCGAGAATGATGCGGCCGCCTACAAATGGATCAACTTTGTGATGCGCCCTGATGTTGCGGCGCAGATCGTCAATCAAGCGGGGTCTTTCTCGGCCTCCAAAGGGTCTGACGACTTGGTCGATCCGGCACTGCGTGCCGCCTATCAAGAGGCGTTCCCGCCCGAGGTGATTTCCAACATCAAGTGGTTCCCGCCAATCCCCGCCGGTCTTGAGGATATCGAAGGCCGTTTGCTGGATCAGATCGCGGCGCAATAACTGGAATGGGGCGCGGCGGGTCAACCGCCGCGTCACCCCTAAAAGGTCAAACCACGTGGACAGTATTTCCGCCGATCTCGAATGCCGTAACCTGATCAAGCGGTTCGGCAGCTTCACGGCTGTGGACGACGTGTCCTTTGCAATCCCCAAGGGGTCCTTCTTTTCAATTCTTGGCCCGTCTGGCTGCGGCAAGACCACTTTGCTGCGGATGATGGCAGGGTTTGCGCGCCCGGATGCGGGCGATATCCTGATCAAGGGTGCGTCGGTTCTGGATACGCCCCCCAACCGGCGGCCTGTCAATCTTGTGTTTCAGCATCTGGCGCTGTTCCCGATGATGACCGTCGCCGAAAATATCGCCTATGGTCTGCGCCGTCGCGGCACACCCCGCGCCGAGATTACCCGCGCGGTTGCAGGTGTGCTGGGCCGGGTGGGTCTAGCGGATGCTGGACCCAAGCGGATCGATCAGCTTTCGGGCGGACAAAAGCAGCGGATCGCGATTGCGCGGGCGATGGTGCTCGACCCGGCCGTGTTGCTGCTGGACGAGCCATTGGGTGCGCTCGATCTCAAACTGCGCGAGCATATGAAAATCGAACTCAAGCAGTTGCAGCACGAATTCGGCACAACCTTTGTTTACATCACCCATGATCAATCCGAGGCGATGATGATGTCGGACCGGGTTGCGGTGATGAACGCCGGGCGGTTCGAACAGGTGGGCACGCCAGAGGAATTGTATTTCAGGCCGCAGACCGCCTTTGTCGCCGGGTTCGTGGGCGATGCCAACAAACTGCGCGCGCGCGTGATCGCGGCGGATAGTGCGGGATGCAAGCTGGCAACGGATCAGGGGCTGACACTGGTTGCCGCGCCCCCCCGGTCGGGTTCGGTCGAGGTGGGGGGAATGCTCGACATCTTTATCCGGCCCGAATCCATCGCCGTGGGCGCGCCTGCGCAAGACAGCACCAACCGGCTGGAAGCGGTGATCGAGGATGTGCTCTTTAACGGTGCGCAAAGTCGGATATTGGCACGCCTGCCGGGGGGCGACGTGATCGAAGCGCTGTTGCCACAATCAGGAGAGGCTGAACCCTTGCGGCGCGGAGCCTCTGTGGCGCTAGGGCTAGGGCCGGGGTCTGTCGTGTCCTTTGCGGCGGCGGGGGTGTGATGCGCGAGGGCAAGCTGGTCTTTTGGTTGCTTTTCGCACCCTTCATAGCATGGATCGCGCTTTTGATCGTGATCCCGCATATCGACATGCTGATCCTGTCCTTGCGCGAAAAAGTGGCCCCGCGCGTCTATGAAACCGGGTTTCGAAACTATGCGGATTTCGCGGCGACGTGGGTCTATCCTTGGACGTTGTTGCGCACGGTGGTCTTTTCCATCATCGCCACGGTTCTGACATTCCTCATCGGATTTCCTGTGGCCTATTACATCGCCAAGATTGCGCAGGGCCGCACCAAGGCGGCGCTCTTCATGCTATGCCTTTTGCCGTTCTGGGTTTCCGAGATCGTGCGCGTATTTGGCTGGATGCTGCTCTTGCGGGAAACCGGGCTGATTTCCAACGCCTTGCAGGGCTTGGGGATCACATCGGGGCCGGTTGAGTTTCTTTATAATGACGCAGCCATTCTGATCGGGCTGGTTTATACCTCGATGCTTTTTATGATCGTGCCGCTGATTTCCACCATTGACGGCATGGATGATGCGCTGGTCGAGGCGGGGTATGATCTGGGCGGCAATGGCTGGACCGTGCTGACGCGTATCGTCATTCCCTATGCCATGCCGGGGATCATCGCGGGCTCTATCGTGGTGTTCATGCTGGCGCTTGGCAATTATCTGACGCCGACCTTGCTGGGCGGCAAGAGCGGACAGTGGTTCACCGCGCAGATCTATTCGCAGTTCATCACGCGCTTCAACTGGGAGTTGGGATCGGCCTTTGGCTTTATCCTCTTGGCCACGTCGAGCGCGCTTGTCTGGCTCTTGTTGCGGCTGTCGGGGCAGTCGCTCTCGAATACGCTGGGGCGCTAGGATGCTGGCTTCGCTCCCCCGTTCGCCGCTGTTGCGCTTTGCCTATGCGGCCTATGTCGCGCTGTTCTTTGTCTACATGGCGCTGCCGCTGGCGGTGGTGGCGGTTTTTGCATTCAACGACAGTCAGTTTCCTGGCCTCCCGTGGGAAGGGTTTACGCTGGATTGGTTCATCGGGGCGGAGCAACCTCGCTTGGGTCTGATCAACGACCGGCGCATCGTCGCGGGCTTCTTTAACTCGGCGTTTGTGGCATTCTGGGTCACGGCCCTGTCGCTGAGTGTGGCGACCACCACCGCCTTTCTCTTTGATCGCCACGATTTCCGGTTCAAGGAATTCGCCTATATCATGATGCTGGCACCCTTGGTCATTCCGGGGGTGATCTTGGGCATTTCCATCCTCGTGTTTTCGTCCACTCTGGCAGAGGCGGTGAATTCACTGACGGGATACGAGGTTTCCGCCCTGCGACCGGGGCTGTTTCTGGTGATTCTCGGGCAGTTTTCCTTTATCACCACGATTGCGACACTGGTGATCGCCGCGCGCCTGCGCCGCTTTGATCGCACGCTGGAAGAGGCGGCGCTCAACCTCGGGGCAAGCCCTGCGGTGGTCTTTCTGACTATCACCTTGCCATGGCTGCGGCCCGCGCTTTTTGGTGCGGGGATCGTGGCCTTTTTGATTTCGTTTGAGAATTTCAATACCACGCTGATCCTGAACGGATCGAATGCGCCGCTGACGGTGACGATGTTCGACCGGATGCGCGAAGGCTCGACCCCTGTGCTGAATGCCGTATCGGTCACGCTGATGGTGGGATCAGGCCTGTTGGGCCTTCTTGGTATTCTTGTGCAAGGGCGCGGGCAAAAGCCTTGATCGCGCAATGCCGCAGCGCGGCATTTTTTCTGCAATCGCAAATAAAATAGGCGGTGCGCCTGCGAACTGCCCAAAAAGCGGTAATCTTGGCAGGTTCGCCACCGCGCTGCACGCTCTCGCTAGAGCAAATCGCCGCAAATCTGTTTGCTTCGTTCTGTCTGAAATCGCTCAGACCCTCTGAAGGCGGCGCTGGTCACACCAAACGGCGCTCCTCTGCGGAGAGGTGCAAACAAAATGCTGCGTCGCCAAAATGACGGTGGGGGACCCGAAATTGAACAACGCCACGACGCGCGCAGCCCGGACAAGGGAGTTCCGAACAATATGACGAAAAGAACATTTATGGCGAGCCTCGTTGCGACCACCGTTCTTGTGGCGGCCCCTGCGCTGGCTCAGGATTGCCCGGTCAAGGTGGGCGTGCTTCATTCGCTCTCGGGGACGATGGCAATCTCGGAAACCACGCTCAAGGACACAGTCCTGATGCTGGTGGAACAGCAGAACGCCAAGGGCGGGTTGCTGGGTTGCCCGATTGAGGCAGTCGTGGTCGATCCGGCCTCTGACTGGCCGCTTTTTGCCGAAAAGGCGCGCGAGTTGCTGACGGTGAACGAGGTTGATGTGATCTTTGGCTCTTGGACCAGTGTCAGCCGCAAATCCGCCCTGCCGGTGCTGGAGGAACTGAACGGCCTGATGTTCTATCCGGTGCAATACGAGGGTGAGGAATCCTCGCGGAACGTGTTCTACACCGGTGCCGCGCCCAATCAGCAGGCGATCCCGGCGGTGGATTACTTCCTTGAAGAATTGGGCGTCGAGAGCTTTGCTCTGTTGGGTACAGACTATGTCTATCCCCGCACCACCAACAACATCCTTGACGCCTATCTCAAATCCAAGGGCGTCGCCGCCGAGGACATCTTTGTCAACTACACCCCGTTTGGCCATTCCGACTGGGCGACCATTGTCGCGGATGTGGTTGCTTTGGGCGCTGGCGGTAAAAAGGTCGGTGTGATTTCGACCATCAATGGCGATGCCAATATCGGCTTCTACAAGGAACTTGCCGCCGCCGGTGTAAGCGCCGACGACATTCCTGTCGTGGCCTTCTCTGTGGGTGAGGAAGAACTGTCGGGTCTCGATACCACCGAACTCGTGGGCCATCTTGCGGCATGGAACTATTTCCAGTCCGCCGATACCGAGATCAACGCCGAATTCGTCAAGGCGTGGAAGGCCTATGCCGGTGAAAACCGCGTAACCAACGACCCGATGGAGGCACATTACATCGGCTTCAACATGTGGGTGAACGCGGTCACAGCGGCGGGCACCACCGATGTGGACGCGGTGCGCTCGGCGATGTGGGGACAGGAATTTCCGAACCTCACCGGCGGCACGGCTGTCATGCTGCCGAACCATCACCTGACCAAGCCGGTGTTGATCGGCGAGATCCGGGCCGATGGGCAGTTTGACATCATCAGCCAGACCTCAGAGGTGCCGGGCGATGCCTGGACCGATTACCTGCCCGAGAGCGCACCGCTCACGAGCGATTGGAAAGATCTTGGCTGCGGTATGTACAACACCGAGACCAAGACCTGCGTGCAGATGACGTCGAACTACTGACGCGCACCGGGCGCGCGGGGGGAGCCCCCTGCGCGCCTTTCCTCTCAGGCAAGGCCCATATCCAGATGCGTTCGTTTCTTTTTCTCGCCCGGCTTGTGGCGACAGTGCTGGCCATTGGCCTTTTGTCCCTGTTGCGGCCCTCCGAGGGACGGGCACAAGAGGGGCTACAGCCGCTCTTGCAAGAGTATCAGGCAGAGATCGCCAAGCCATCGCGCAGCACCGTTGATCGGGTGCTGTCTGCGTTGATGGCTGCGGACCGGCCCGGAACCGCCGAATTCCTGCTGCGGTGGCAGGATCGCGGGGTCTATGAGCGGCCTGACGATGGGCTGTTTTTCTATGCTGAAGAGGCGGGCGGCGCACTGCGTCTGATCGACATCGACGGCGGGGCTGCGGTGGCCGAGGTCAGCAGCCGTGACGTTAATCAAATCCGGCCCAACTCTGGGGTGCGTGGGGTAATCGCGGCGGCGCTTGTGCCCTTTGAGCTGAATGCGCCCGATCCGGCGCGACGCGCGGCGGCACTAGACGCGATTGCCCGCAGTGGGGACGCCAGCCAGATCGACCCATTGAGCAAGTCTATTGAGACCGAGACAGATCCCGCGCTGAAACAGCGCAAAGAACGGCTTCTGACGCTATTGACCGCGCAGTTTGCATCGGCGCTGCCCTACCGCCTCGCGGCAATCGAAGGGTTGGCCGGGGATATCAGCATTGAAGCGCGCAGCGTGCTCAACCAATTGACGGCTCGCGCGCAGGGCGTCGGCACCGCCCTGCCCACTGATGCTAATATTGCGCGCGTGCTTGAGGTTGGCACGGATGTTTCCGAGGTTGAGGCCTATGATCGGCTGGTGGCTGCCAATCTCGCGCCGCCACGTCAGAGCGCCACTGATCGTCGTGATGTGCTGGCACAGCATATCGTCGATGGGGCTGTGGGGGGGGTGCCCTTGCATCTTCTCAATACAGATGATGCCCGCGCCCGCGCCTATGAGGCGTTGGAGGCTGCAGGCACTGTGCCCCCTCGCGCTGCCGATGATGAAGTGGCGCGCGCAGTTGCGGCGCATGTGTTCTACGAGGTCTATGCCGAGCCGAACCCCGAGGTGACAGCCGCCGCCGAGGCGGCGCTCGCTTCCACCTCGCGCGCGCTTGGCCTCTTTCAGACGTTCGATCTGGTGCTTGACGGGCTCTCGCTCGCCTCGATCTTTTTCCTCGCGGCCATCGGTCTTGCCATCACCTTTGGCGTCATGGGCGTGATCAACATGGCGCATGGCGAATTCATCATGATGGGGGCCTACACCGGCTATGTGGTGCAGCTGTTCATCCCCGATTACACCGTCAGCCTGATCATTGCCCTGCCACTGGCCTTTGTCGTGACCTTTGGCGCGGGCGTGGTGATGGAGCGGCTGGTGATCCGGCATCTTTACACCCGGCCATTGGAAACACTGCTCGCGACCTTTGGCATCTCGATTGCCCTGCAACAGCTCGCCAAGAACATCTTTGGCACGCAGGCGCGCCCTCTGACGGCCCCTGACTGGCTGAGCGGGGCGTTGACGCTGAATGACATTGTCAGCATCAGCAATATTCGCGTGGCAATTTTCGTGCTTGCCCTGATCTTTCTGGCGCTCTTGCTTTTCATCCTCAAGCGCACGCGGCTGGGGCTGGAGGTGCGCGCGGTCACTCAAAATCCCGGGATGGCGGCAAGTATGGGCATCGACCCGGACCGCATCAACATGCTGACCTTTGGCCTTGGGTCGGGCATCGCTGGCATCGCGGGCGTGGCGATTGGTCTTTACGCGCAGGTCACATCCGAGATGGGGGCGAATTACATCGTTCAGAGCTTTATGACCGTTGTAGTGGGCGGCGTCGGCAACGTCTGGGGCACGCTGGCGGGGGCCTCGATGATCGGGTTTCTGCAAAAGGGGATCGAGTGGTTCAACCCCTCGAACACCCTGGCCGCGCAGACCTATATGGTGCTTTTCGTCATCCTTTTCATTCAATTCCGGCCCAAGGGTATCGTCGCCCTCAAGGGTCGTGCGGCGGGGGACTGAGCCATGAGCAAACCCGAGATTGCCCCACGCAAGCGGTTTTTGGCAGAGAACCCGTCGGTTTTGTGGTTCCTTGGTTGCCTCGCGCTCTTCACCCTTGGGGTGACGGTTTTGTCCGAGGGGTTCGGCATTGCGCTTCTCTCAACCTCGATGGTCAAGATCCTTGGTATGACGCTTTGCCTTTGTCTCATCGCGGTTGCGATGGATGTGGTCTGGGGCTATTGCGGCATCCTCAGCCTAGGGCATTTCGCCTTTTTCGGCCTTGGCGGCTATGCCATCGGCATGTGGCTGATGTATGCCCGCACCCAAGGGATCGTGGTCGAGTCGCTCTCCGCTGCGCCCATTCCTCCAACGCAGAGCGAGGTTCAAAATGCCATCGCCAGCCAGATTTTTGGTGTGGTGGGCAGCAATGAATTGCCATGGCTTTGGGGCTTTGCGCACAGTCTCACGCTGCAATTGTTGATGGTTTTGCTGGTGCCGGGCCTTTTGGCGCTGGTCTTTGGCTGGCTGGCGTTTCGCAGTCGGGTTACCGGGGTATATCTTTCCATTCTCACGCAGGCGATGACGCTGGCGCTGTCGCTTTATCTTTTCCAGAACGACACCGGGTTGCGGGGCAACAACGGTCTGTCGGGCCTGCAAAATATTCCCGGTCTTGATCATGTGCCGCAATCCACGTTGTCGCTGTGGTTCTTCTGGGCCTCAGCGCTTGCGCTTGGGCTCGGCTATCTGCTTTTTGCTTGGCTGGTCTCGGCCAAATTCGGATCGGTCATCCGCGCCATTCGCGACAATGAGGCGCGGGTGCGGTTTCTGGGCTATGATGTCGAGAGTTACAAACTGGTCATTTTCACGCTGACAGCGGTGGTGTCGGCAATCGCCGGGGCGCTGTATTATCCGCAGGCTGGTATTATCAACCCAGCCGAGATTGCGCCGATTGCCTCGATTTACCTTGCCGTCTGGGTGGCCATCGGCGGGCGTGGGCGGCTCTATGGGGCGGTGATTGGGGCTGCGGTTGTCAGCCTTGCGTCAAGCTGGTTCACGGGGGGCGGTGCGCCCAACATCAACCTCGGGTTCTATACGATCAATTGGACCGATTGGTGGCTGGTGTTGCTGGGCCTCGGCTTTGTTGCGGTGACACTGTTCTTTCCGCGTGGCATCGGTGGCCTCTTTGACAAGATCGTGAGAAAACCATGAGCACGCTTCTAGAAGTTTCAGGCGTTTCCGTGACCTTTGACGGGTTCCGCGCGATCAATAACCTGTCGATCCAAGTGGCAGAACCTGAATTGCGCGCCGTGATCGGACCGAATGGCGCAGGCAAGACAACCTTTATGGATATCGTGACCGGCAAGACGCGGCCCGATGAGGGCCGCGTGATCTGGGGAGAGAAATCCGTCTCGCTGCTTGGGATGAGCGAAAGCCAGATCGCGCGGGCAGGGATTGGGCGCAAGTTTCAAAAGCCGACGGTCTTTGAGGCGCAGACCGTGCGCGAGAACCTTGCCATGGCGCTCAAGGCCAAGCGCGGGCCGTTTGATGTGTTGTTCTATCGCCGCTCCTTGCGTGCCACGGCCCGGATTGCTGAATTGGCTGAGGAAATCGGCCTGCTTGATGCGCTACCGCGCCGCGCCGGAGAGTTGAGCCATGGGCAAAAGCAATGGCTGGAAATCGGCATGCTCTTGGCCCAAGATCCGCGTCTCTTGCTGGTGGATGAGCCCGCCGCCGGGATGACCCCCGCCGAGCGCGAGCATACGACGGATATTCTCAAACGCGCGGCGCAGACCCGCGCCGTTGTTGTGATCGAGCATGACATGGAATTCATCCGCCGCTTGGGGTGCAAGGTGACGGTGCTGCACGAAGGCTCGGTTCTGGCCGAGGGCAGTCTGGATCATGTGACCCAAAACCAGCAGGTGATTGATGTCTATCTGGGGAGATAAGCGATGCTGAGCGTCGAGAACCTCACGCTGCATTACGGTGCGTCACAGATCCTGCATGGTGTCAGCCTGACGGCGCGCCCGGGTGCTGTGACGGCGGTGATGGGCACCAATGGTGTGGGCAAGACCAGCTTGCTAAAGGCGATTGCCGGGCGGCATCCCTATTCGGGTGGGCACATCACGCTTGATGGGGCGGTTCTGGATCATCTGAGCGCGGCGCAGGCGGCGCGGGCCGGCATCGGCTATGTGCCGCAGGGGCGCGAGGTGTTTCCGCTCCTGACTGTGACCGAAAACCTCGAAACCGGCTTTGCCTGTCTGCCCAAATCCGACCACCGGATTCCGTCGCGGATTTATGATCTCTTTCCGGTGCTGGACCAGATGAAGGACCGGCGCGGCGGCGACCTCTCGGGCGGGCAGCAGCAGCAGTTGGCCATTGCCCGTGCGCTGATCGCCAAGCCGCGCGTGCTTTTGCTCGATGAGCCGACCGAGGGGATTCAACCCAATATCATCAAGCAAATTGGCGAGGTGATTGGTTTGCTGCGGGACGAGGGGGAAATTGCCATCGTGTTGGTCGAACAGTATTTCGATTTCGCCTATGGGCTGGCGGATGATCTGGTCGTCTTGAACCGGGGTGAAGTGCGGCTGTCCGAGCCTGCGGCGATGGTGGAGCGCGACCGGCTCTTGCGTGAGGTGTCTATTTAATAGGCCATCTGCGCTAAAAATAGGCATATACAGCCGGCGCGCCTGTGGGATTTCAGGCTGGCGCGCCGGGCGACTGGCAGGCCCCGACACAACAGGTAGCCTCTGACCTGTCGCAACTCGGAATCACCCATGACCGCCTGTCCCGCCCCCTTGCATCAGCGTAGCCACGGCGCGGCACATGTCGCCCTCTTGCCGGGCCCAGCCGGGGCGAGGCTGGACCGGCTGCACCAGGCGGGGTCGGCCAAAGCGTTCGTGCATCCGGGTGCCTCTGGCCCTGAGGTGGTCTTTCTCAACACATCCGGCGGTTTGGCGGGGGGAGACACCTTGGCCTACCGTCTTGATTTGGCAGCGGGGTGCCGTGCCACCGCCACCACGCAGACCGCTGAACGCGCCTATCGCAGCGCGGATGGTGCGGCGCATGTCACGGTGCGGCATTCTGTAGGGGGCGGCGGGCACCTCGATTGGCTGCCGCAGGAAACCATCCTCTATGACAGCAGCCACCTCGTCCGCGAAACCGAGATAGACTTGGCCGAGGATGCTTCTTGCCTGATGCTGGAGGCCATCGTTTTGGGCCGCATTGCCATGGGCGAGACACTGGCCGATGTAACGCTGCGCGATACGCGCCGGATCATGCGCTTGGGCCGCCCGGTGCTGATCGAGCCGCTGCATTTGGGCACCGAGGCGTTGACCGCTGGTCCCGCCATTTTGGGCGCAGCGCGGGCCTTTGCCACGCTGGCGTTGGTGGCGCCGGGGGCTGCGGATGCGGTGGAGCGCGCTCGTGCAGAACTGACCGAAGAGGGCGTGACCAGCGGCGCGTCGGGCTTTGACGGCAAGCTGGTGATCCGCCTTATGGCCGCTGATGGCTGGCCGCTCAAGCGGCAGATCATGCGGCTGGTTTCGGTGTTGCGCCCTGGCCCTTTGCCCCGCGTCTGGCAGATTTAGGAGAGAACCGCGATGAACCTCACCCCGCGTGAAAAGGACAAGCTGTTGATCAGCCTCGCCGCGATGGTCGCACGAGGGCGGCTCGCACGCGGCGTCAAACTTAACCACCCCGAGGCCGTGGCGCTGATCACCGATTACGTGGTCGAGGGCGCGCGCGACGGGCGCACGGTGGCCGATCTGATGGAGGCGGGTGCGCATGTCATCACGTCCCAGCACTGTATGGATGGCATCGCAGAGATGATCCATGCAGTGCAGGTCGAGGCGACCTTTCCTGATGGCACCAAGCTTGTCACCGTTCATAATCCCATCCGCTGAAAGGAACTGATCATGCGCTATCCCGTTGCCTTTTTCCTGCTCACACCGACGCTGGCACTGGCCGACCCTGGTCCGCATCTGCACCCGCATGGGATTGACGCAATGTGGCTTGGCGTTGTCGGGGTGATCGCAGCTGCTGGCGGCTATGTGCTGGGTCGGAGGCGCAAATGATCCCCGGCGAGGTGTTGCCCGCTGACGGTGACATCACCCTGAATGCAGGCGCTCCGGTGACTGTGCTGATGGTTGCCAATACCGGCGACAGACCAGTTCAAGTCGGCAGCCATTACCATTTCGCCGAGGCCAATAGCGGCCTCAGCTTTGACCGCGACGCGGCGCGCGGCCAGCGTCTGGATATTCCTGCTGGCACCGCCGTCCGGTTCGAGCCGGGGCAAAGCCGCGAGGTGCGGCTGATCCCCTACGGCGGCGCGCGGCGTGTGTTCGGCTTTAATCAACAGGTGATGGGAGACCTCTAGATGCCCTATGCGATCCCCCGCTCTGCCTATGCCGCCATGTATGGCCCCACCACGGGCGACCGGCTGCGGCTTGGTGATACCGATCTCATCATCGAGGTAGAGCGTGATCTGACCACCTATGGCGAAGAGGTGAAATTCGGCGGCGGCAAGGTGATCCGCGACGGGATGGGCCAGAGCCAGATCCCCCGCGCCGGGGGTGCGATGGATACCGTCATCACCAACGCGCTGATCGTCGATCATCAAGGGATCACCAAGGCGGATGTCGGCCTGCGCGATGGCTTGATTGCCGCCATAGGCAAGGCGGGTAACCCAGACACGCAATCGGGTGTCGATATCATCATCGGTCCGGGCACCGAGATCATCGCCGGAGAAGGCAAGATCCTTACTCCGGGTGGCTTTGATGCGCATATCCACTTCATCTGCCCGCAGCAAATCGAGGATGCGCTGCATTCCGGGATCACCACCATGCTGGGTGGCGGCACCGGCCCCGCGCATGGCACGCTTGCCACAACCTGCACGCCGGGAGCGTGGCATATCGGGCGGATGCTGCAATCGTTGGATGCGTTCCCGATGAATTTCGGCCTGTCATCCAAGGGCAATGCGAGCCAACCCGAGGCGCTGATCGAAATGATCCGCGCGGGGGCCTGCGCGATGAAGCTGCACGAGGATTGGGGCACCACGCCCGGTGCGATTGATTGCTGCCTGAGTGTTGCCGATGACATGGATGTGCAGGTGATGATCCACACCGACACGCTGAATGAAAGCGGCTTTGTGGAAAATACCCTTGCCGCCATCAAAGGCCGCACGATCCATGCCTTTCACACCGAGGGCGCAGGCGGAGGGCACGCGCCGGACATCATGAAAGTGGTGGGCTATGAACATATCCTGCCGTCTTCGACCAACCCGACCATGCCCTACACTGTCAACACGATCGAGGAACATCTCGATATGCTGATGGTCTGTCACCATCTGGACAAAGCGATCCCCGAGGATGTGGCCTTTGCCGAGAGCCGGATCCGGCGTGAAACCATCGCCGCCGAGGATATCCTGCACGACATGGGCGCGTTTTCTGTCATGGCCTCGGACAGTCAGGCGATGGGGCGCGTGGGCGAGGTGATCATCCGCACATGGCAAACGGCCTCAAAAATGCGCAAGCAGCGCGGGCGGTTGCCGGAAGAGACCGGCGATAACGACAACATGCGGGTGAAACGCTATATCGCGAAATACACCATCAACCCCGCCATTGTACACGGGATGAGCGCCTATATCGGAAGTGTCAGCCCCGGCAAGCGCGCTGATCTTGTGCTCTGGAGCCCGGCGTTTTTTGGTGCAAAGCCGGAAATGGTGCTGATGGGCGGCACGATCGTTTTGGCGCAGATGGGTGATCCCAATGCATCTATTCCCACGCCCCAGCCAGTTTATTCGCGGCCCATGTTCGGGGCCTATGGGCGGGCGGTGGAACGCTCTGCCGTGCTCTTTGTCAGTGCCGCAGCGCAGGCCGAGGGGATCGGCGCGGCCTTGGGGCTGGCCAAAGAGACCCTCGCCGTCGCCAATACCCGCAAGATCACCAAGCGCGACATGATCCACAACAGCCTGACACCCGAGGTCGAGGTGCATCCCGAAACCTACGAGGTGCGCGCCAATGGCGAATTGCTCACTTGCGAACCAGCCTCTGAGTTGCCGCTGGCACAACGCTATTTCATGTTCTGAGGGCCTGCCATGACCGACCTGCCTGTTGCCCGCCACCTGCTTCATCACGCCCCTGATCGGGTGTCTGACACGGTCGTGCTGGATTATGACGCGCGGCTGATGCGCCGCAAGCGGCTGGTGGGGCGGGATGGCCTGGCATTTCTTGTCGATCTGGCAGAGGTGACGAACCTTGACGATCACTGGGGCTTTGCGCTCGACGATGGGCGCGCGGTGGCGGTCGAGGCCGCACCCGAAGATCTGATTGAGGTGCGTGGCGATCTTGCGCGGCTGGCTTGGCATATCGGCAACCGGCACACGCCTTGCCAGATTGGCGCGGATCATCTGTGTATCCGCCGCGACCACGTGATCGAGGCGATGCTGGCCTATCTGGGTGCAAAGCTGACGCCCGTCACTGGCCCGTTCCGGCCCGAGGGCGGGGCCTATGGCAAGGGGCGCACCATGGGGCATGACCACGGGGATCACAGCCGCGCCCATCACAGCCACGCCTGATGCTCAGCTCTGCGCATCTCACGCTTGTGCAATGGCTCTCGCCAGCCTTTCCAACCGGGGCGTTTGCCTATTCACATGGTCTGGAGGCTGAGATTGCGGCAGGCACGGTGCGGGATGCCGCAAGCCTTGTGGTATGGCTTGGCAATATCCTGCGATATGGCGCTGGCTGGCAAGATGCGGTGCTGCTGGCCCATGCGCTGGATGGGGAATGTGACAGGCTCGACGATCTTGCACGCGCGCTGCAACCCTGCGCCGAACGCTTGCAGGAAAGCCGGGAACAGGGGGCGGCACTGGCGCGATGCGTGGCGGGGATCACCGGGCGCGCCTTGCCCGCGCGTTTGCTACCTGTGGCGGTGGGCGAGGCGGCGGCGGCGCTGGACCTGCCCAAGCGCGATGTGATCGCGCTTTATCTGCATGGCTTTGTCGGGAACCTTGTGACCATCAGCGTCCGCCACGTGCCATTGGGTCAGACCGAAGGGCAGGCTGCGTTGGCGCGGCTTTTGCCGGATATTCACGCGCAGGCGGATCGGGCGGCGCGAGCCACCCTTGACGAGATCGGGACCTGTGCGCTGGCGGGTGATCTTGCGGCGTTGCGACATGAAACTCAGGACGTGAGGATATTCCGGACATGACAGGCAAGAGCATGAATGGCCCGCTGCGTGTGGGGATCGGTGGCCCAGTGGGCGCGGGCAAGACGACGCTGACCGAAATGCTGGCGCGTGCGCTGGCGCCGCGCTGTTCGATGGCGGTTATCACCAATGACATTTACACCCGCGAGGATGCCGAATACCTCCTGCGTGCGCAGGTCCTGCCCGCAGACCGCATTCGCGGGGTGGAAACCGGCGGCTGCCCGCATACGGCCATTCGCGAGGATGCCTCTATCAATCTGGCCGCAGTGGAGGAGCTGACGGTCGCCTTTCCTGATCTCGATCTCATCCTGATCGAGTCTGGCGGTGACAACCTTGCCGCGACGTTCAGCCCGGAATTGGCGGATATTACCCTTTATGTGATTGATACTGCCGCCGGTCAGGACATTCCGCGCAAACGTGGGCCGGGGGTAACGAAATCGGGCCTGTTGGTGGTGAACAAGACCGATCTTGCCCCCTATGTTGGCGTCGATCTGGTGCGTCTTGAGGCGGATACGGCGCAGGCCCGCGCTGGTAGGCCCTATGTGCTGGCGCAAGTGCGGCGCGGCTTGGGCGTTGATGCCATTGTCGATTTCATCGTGCGGGAGGGGGGATTGCAGGTGCAGCCACCGCTGGTCCTGGCGGCTGGAGTGCCGGGCAACTAAGGCACAAGGCCGTTGAGAAACACTCGGATCGCCAATCTTTGCCGCATGGCAAGGGCCTCTGGTGTTGCAAGACAGGTGGGATCCAGCAGAGACTCCAGCGGCCATGGCCGCACCATATCGAGCAGCAGGAGCGCCGCGTCAGTGGTATCTGCAACCGCAATTTCACTTCGGTCAAGACCACGGTCCAACTCGGCCTTGAGGATCGACAGATCACGTCGCATCAGGGTTTGGACCAGATCGCGGCCTATATCCGGTGCCTGCGGCACCTGTGCGATGAAGGCGCGCAGGATTTCCAGCGGCAAGCCATAACCCTGATGCCGGACACCTTGGGATAACACACGCTCAAGTCGCGCGGCGATGGGCAGGGCCGTGTCGGCGTCGGGCAGCGGACGGATGAACGCATCGGCCACCTTATTGATATAGGCCCGAAAGAGCGCGCTGCGGCTGGAAAAAGCGGCATAAAGCGTCCGCTTGGACATCCCTGCATGGGCGGCGATTGCCTCCATCGTGGCCCCGTCTAGACCGCGCTCGGCATGCACCGCTTCGAGTGAGGCAAAAATGGCGTCGCGCCGGTCTTCGCAACTGCGTGTGACCGGGCGTCCGCGCCGGATCTTGCTCTGGGCTTGCTCGCGTCGTGTGCCATCTCGCATCACGTGGCCTCATTTTCGCACATTGGTTGTGCGCATGGCGCTGTGCTGTTGCCATTTGCCCGTTTGTCATATTTATAAAACGCACGCGTTTTATATCTGACTGGACGCCGTTCTGCCAATCCATATCGTGAAAGGGTCTCTGATGGCTGCGTTTCCCCGAATGATCCGCGTGCTCGCGCTCTGTGCTGGCTTTGTGCCGGGATTTGCCATTGCGCAACAGGCCCAGGGGCCGACACCCGTGACCGTTGTAACGCTTGCGCCGCAGGATGTGACCTTGACGTCGCTCTTGCCGGGGCGCGTGGCAGCTTCGGCAGAGGCTGAGGTGCGTCCGCAGGTCAACGGGATCATCACGGAACGCCTGTTTGAAGAAGGGGCTGATGTGACCATCGGTGATCCCCTCTATCAGATCGACAAGGCCACCTATGAGGCCACTGTGCGGCAGTCGCGTGCCGGTGTGGCGCAGGCCGCAGCGCAGCTGCGCGCGGCAGAGCGCGAGGCGAGACGTCTGGTAGAACTGCAATCCCGAAATGTCGCCAGCGAGCAGGCGCTTGACGAGGCGACATCGACCCGCGATGCGGCGGCAGCAGGGCTGGAACTCGCCGAAGCACAGCTCAATTCTGCGGAAATCGAGCTGTCACGCACCACTATTCGGGCCCGCCTGTCGGGGCGGATAGGCCTGTCATTAACCTCGCAGGGTGCGCTTGTGACCGCAAGCCAAGCCCAGCCTTTGACTGTGATCCGCAACATCAATCCGGTTTATGTCGATGTGACGCAATCCGCTGCAGACCTCTTGCGGTGGCGGCGCGGTGAGACGGAGCGCGAGCTTGAGGATGCGGATGCCACGGTACGGCTCAAGCTGGCGGATGGCTCGGACTATAGCGAGACAGGTCAGCTCAAGGCGGCGGAACCCAATGTGAATCCGCAAACCGGGGTTGTCACGCTGCGGATGCAGTTCGACAATCCTGATCTTCTTTTGCTGCCGGGGATGTATGTGCAGGTGGACATGCCGGTTGAAGTGGCGCGCGATGTGTACCTCGTGCCGCAAGAGGGCGTGGTTCGCGATCGGCGCGGTCGTCCGCTTGCTTGGGTGGTCAATGGTGACGGTGTGATCGAGGAACGCGCGCTGAACATTATCCAAGACCGTGGCAATGCCTGGGTGGTGGATGAGGGGTTGAACCCTGGTGATCGCGTGATGGTGGCAGGGTTCCAGAAAACCGCACCGGGGGCGACCGTGACGCCTGAAGAGCGCGCCGCCGCACAACAACAATAACCGACCGGGCAGAGGATATTCCGAATGGCCAGCTTTTTTATCGACCGCCCGGTGTTCGCATGGGTCATTTCGATCCTGATCATGGGGGTCGGGGTGCTGGCCATCCTGATCCTGCCTGTGGCGCAATATCCGCAAATCGCGCCGCCCTCTGTCACGGTCACCGCCAATTATCCCGGGGCCTCGGCCGATACTGTGGCCAATACGGTCACACAGGTGATCGAGCAGCAGATGACTGGGCTGGACGGCCTGCGCTATTTCTCGTCTCGCTCGACCTCGGCGGGCAGTGCCGAGGTGACTCTGACCTTTGAGACGGGCACAGATGCGGATATCGCGCAGGTGCAGGTTCAAAACAAACTAGGTCAGGCCACGCCACTCTTGCCCGAGATTGTGCAGCGTCAGGGGATCACGGTCGAGAAATCCTCGGCAGGCTTCCTGATGGTGGTTGGGATGATCTCGACCGATGGCACGCTCGATCAGGTGGACCTGTCGGATTACATGGTCACCAACCTTGTTGATGAACTAAGTCGGACCGAGGGGGTCGGATCGGTCAACGTTTTTGGTGCGCAATATGCGATGCGGATCTGGCTCGACCCGTCCAAGCTGGCGGGATTCGGCCTGACGCCGTCAGACGTTGTGGCGGCGGTTTCGGCGCAGAACGCGCAGATTTCTGCTGGTGCCTTTGGCGCGCAACCGGCGGTCGAAGGCCAACAACTCAACGCCACGATCACCGCGCAATCGCTGCTCAGCACGCCTGAGGATTTCCGTCAGATCGTGCTGCGTGCCGAGACTGACGGCGGCCTCGTGCTGCTCGACGATGTGGCGCGGGTCGAGATTGGGGCGGAAAACTATGCCACGACGGCGCGGTTCAACACCGACCCTGCGGCAGGTATGGCGATCACTCTGGCACCGGGGGCGAATGCCCTCGATACGGCGCGCGCGATCAAGGAGCGGATGGTCGAATTCGCCCGCTTCTTTCCCGAAGGTGTGGATTACGTGATCCCCTATGACACCACGCCCTTTGTCGAGATTTCGATCAAGGAAGTGGTCAAGACCCTGTTCGAGGCGATTGGTCTTGTGTTTCTCGTGATGTTCCTCTTCCTGCAAAACCTGCGCGCGACGCTTATCCCTACCCTCGCGGTGCCTGTTGTCTTGTTGGGCACCTTCGGGGTGCTGGCGGCGGCGGGGTTCTCGATCAACACGCTGACGATGCTGGCGATGGTGCTGGCGATCGGCCTTTTGGTTGATGACGCGATTGTCGTTGTTGAAAATGTCGAGCGTATCATGGAGGAAGAGGGCCTTGGCCCGCGTGAAGCTACGCATAAATCCATGGGCCAGATCACCGGAGCGCTGGTGGGCATTGCCATGGTGCTTTCGGCGGTGTTCGTGCCAATGGCGTTCTTTCCCGGCTCGACCGGTGTGATCTATCAGCAATTCGCGATCACCATCGTGTCCGCCATGGCGCTGTCGGTGGTGGTTGCGATCACCCTCACGCCCGCGCTCTGCGCGTCCCTGCTCAAGGCCAAGAACGGCCATGGTGCGACGCGCGGACCGTTCGCGTGGTTCAACACCGGCTTTGGTAAGCTGACCAATGGCTATGGCGGCGCGGTGGGCTGGTCGGTGCGCCGCCCGGTGCGGGTGTTCGTTGTCTATTTGGCGTTGGCGTTGGGCATGGCGCTGATGTTCCTGCGCACGCCCACCGGGTTCCTGCCCGAAGAAGATCAGGGCATTCTCTTTACCCTCATCCAAACCCCTACCGGATCAAGCGCCGAGCGCACGCTGGAGGTGATCAAGCAGGTCGAGGATTATTATCTCGAACAAGAAACCGATGTTGTGAACTCGATGTTCGGCGTCGTCGGCTTCAGCTTTTCGGGGAATGGGCAGAACATGGGTCTGGCCTTTGTTCAGCTCAAGGATTGGGAAGAGCGGACCGAACCGGGACAGAGCGTGCAGGCCTTGGCGGGCCGTGCCTTTGGGGCCTTTAGCCAGATCCGTGATGCGATGGTGTTCCCGGTCGTGCCGCCCTCGGTGATCGAGCTGGGCAATGTGTCGGGCTTTGATTTCTACCTGCAAGCGCGGGCGGGGCAAAGCCATGCCGATCTGATGGCCGCGCGCAATCAGCTGCTGGGCATGGCGGCGCAAAGCGATCTTATCGCCTCGGCTCGGCCCAACGGGCTAGAGGATGCGGCGCAATACAATCTTGATATCGACTGGCGCAAGGCGGGGGCTATGGGGCTGACGCCGACGGATGTGGGGCAATTGCTCCAGATTGCTTGGGCGGGCAGCTATGTGAACGACTTCCTTGATCAGGGCCGGATCAAGCGGGTTTATGTTCAAGGAGAGGCCGACGCGCGCGCGCAACCCACCGATATTGACAAATGGCGGGTACGAAACGCCAGCGGCGGGCTGGTGCCGTTTTCCAATTTCGCCGAAGGGCGATGGGATTACGGCGCGCAGGGGCTTTATCGTTACAACGGCATCCCATCGGTGCAGTTGCAGGGCTCGCCCGCGCCCGGTGTGTCGACGGGCGAGGCGATGGCCGAGATGGAGCGTCTCGTGGCGGAACTGGGACAGGGCTATGAGCTGGCCTGGACCGGGCTGTCGCTGGAAGAGCGCGAGTCGGGCAATCAGGCACCGCTGCTCTACGCGCTTTCTTTGGCGGCGGTGTTCCTGTCATTGGCGGCCCTCTATGAAAGCTGGTCAATTCCCTTTGCGGTCATGTTGGCCATGCCCATCGGCATCGTGGGCGCGCTGACCGGCGCGTGGATTGGCGGGTTTGAGAATGGGGTATTCTTTCAGGTGGGGCTGCTGACGGTGGTGGGCCTGACGGGCAAGAATGCGATCCTGATCGTAGAGTTTGCCCGAGAACGCTATGAGGCAGGCGAGACCATTCTGGAGGCGGTGATCGAGGCGGCGCGTCAAAGGTTCCGACCGATCATCATGACTTCGATGGCGTTCTCTCTTGGCGTTCTGCCGCTTGTGCTGAGTTCTGGCGCAGGGTCCGGTGGGCGCAATGCCATTGGGTCCGGCGTGCTGAGCGGGACCATTTCGGGCACAGTGTTGGGCGTGGTCTTTGTGCCGCTCTTCTTTGTGATCGTGACGCGTCTCTTTGGCCGGGCCAAGTCGCGCGATTGACCTTGGGCAGTTCCCGGCAAGAGCCGGGGACTGTCACGTGATTGTTGCCTGAGCATTCTAAACGCCTGAGCAACTCGGCCAGTTTTGGGCCGGAGTTGATCAAACTCAGGAGACAAGAATGACCTATCCCCTTCAATCCCTGTCCCGTCGTGCCATGCTGGCCACGGGTGCCGCCGCCCTGGCGACCCCGCTGATTGCGCGCCGCGCGCTTGCCTCGTCTGGCGAGGTGAATGTTTTTGCTTGGGGCGATTACTTCCAGAATGGCGAGATCCCCGAAGCCTTTACCAAGGCCACCGGCATCAAGGTGAATGTCTCGACCTATGGCTCGAACGAAGAAGCCGCGTCCAAGCTGCGCGCCGCTGGCGGCAAGGGCTTTGACATTCTCTTCCCCTCGGTTGACACCCGTCCCAATTATGACGAGGGCAACCTGTTGGCTGAGATCGACGAGAGCCGCCTCAAGGTGGATCGGATCGAGCCCGCGCTGTGGCGTTCGTCGCTGGAACTGGGGGCTGCGCATCGCGGCAAGCGTTATCTGGTCCCGTTCGATTGGGGCACTGAGGGCATGACGTGGGATTCGAGCGCTGTCGATGTCGCGCCTGCCGATCTGTCCTATGCCCATCTCTGGGCTGACGGGCTGGATAGCAAGGTTGCCATGCGCCAGAAATCAGTGCTGATCACCCTTGCGATCTATCTCGACTCGATTGGCGAAGTGCCGTCGAACCGGGCCATGGATCTCTACAAGACCGAAGAAGACACGCGCCGTATCTTTGATGCCTGCGTGGCCTTTGCCGCCAAGAACAAGGCCAATATCGGCGCTTATTGGAATAACGCCACCGAGGCCACCGGTGCCTTTACCGATGCGGGCTGCACCATCGGCCAGACATGGGATACAACCGGCATCAAGCTGCACATGGATGTGGACCCCAAGTGGCGCTATGCCGCCCCGAAAGAGGGCGCTCTGGCGTGGATGGATACCGCTGCGATCCCCTCGGGTGCCGAGAATGTCGATCAGGCCTATGAGTTCCTCAACTTTCTGATGAGCCCGGAAATCGGCGGCATGTTTGCCAATGCGACCGGCTATAATTCAGCGGCTGTCGGCGCATCGGCGCATCTGAGCGAGGCCAACAAGACGGCGTTTGCCTTTGCCTATCAGAACGGTGCGATCGAGAACCTGTGGTGGTGGCCGATGTTCACGCCGTGGTTCTCGGCGGTGCGCGAAGAGTATTCCGAAAAACTGACCAACGCCTGAGCTGACAGAGTGGCGCGGGGAGAGTTCCCCGCGCCCGTTTCATGGAACGACCCCAATGACAGTTTCCGCTCGCGGTATGGAAATCACCCTCTGCTCAGCCGCCGTGCGATTTGGCGACTTTCAGGCCGTGCACCCCACGGACCTGACCATTCGCGCGGGCGAGTTTTTCTCGATCCTTGGCCCCTCGGGCTGTGGCAAAACCACGATTCTGCGCCTTGTCTCGGGGTTTTTGGACCCTTCAGAGGGCAGCATACTGATCGGTGGCCGGTCGATGGCGGGCATTGCGCCCTCGGACCGTCCAACTGCGCTGATCTTTCAGAATCTTGCGCTCTTTCCCCTGATGCCAGTGTGGGAGAATGTCGCCTTTGGCCTAGAGATGCGCGGCTGGAGCAAGGCCAAACGCCGCACGCGGGCGCTTGAACTGCTCACGATGGTCGCCCTTGGCGAACAGGCCGACAAGCTGCCTTCGGAATTGTCGGGGGGGCAACGTCAGCGGGTGGCGATTGCCCGTGCTCTGGCCGTTGAACCGGCGGTTCTGCTGTTGGACGAACCGCTCTCGGCGTTGGATCTCAAGCTGCGGCAGCACATGCGCGCCGAACTCAAGCAGTTACAGCGCGAGACTGGCATCACCTTTGTCTATATCACCCATGATCAGGGCGAGGCGCTGACCATGTCCGACCGGGTGGCCGTCATGAACGCCGGACGGCTGGTGCAATTGGGCACGGCGGACGACCTTTACGACCGCCCCACTAATGCCTTTGTTGCAACCTTTGTCGGCGAAACCAACCGTTTGACCGGGCGCATCGAGGCGGAAGACGGGCAAAGCGCCCGCATCGCCACACCCGAGGGGGCCTTTGTCGCGCTCAATCCGGCGGGTTTGGGTGTTGGCGCACAAGCGTTTCTCTTTTTGCGGCCCGAGCGGTTGCATGTGCTGACCGAAGGCGAGAGCCGCGCCAACATGCTGGCCGGTGGCCTCATACGTCGCGATATGGAGGGGGCATTCTCGACGCTCGTGATTGACACCGGCCAAAGCCATTTGACCGTGCACCGTGTGAATGGCGGGGGCATCCCCCTTGCGGAGGGCCCGTTGCGCCTTGGGTTCTCGCAAGAGGCTGGGGTGATCCTGCCCTTGGGCGAAACCGCCCATGACTGAGTTGCGCCGCGCCTTTGGGGCACCCTTGTCGGCACTGATCGTGTTTCTGGTGGGGGTCTGGATTCTGGGCCTGATTGCCGCGCCACAGATCATCATGATCGAGCAGTCGTTCTGGACCATGCAGCGCCCCGACGGCGCCGCCGAACTGTCGGTCAAAATCGACGGGCTCTACAATCGTCTCGATGTTCTCGCGCTGGACCATCAGGCCGCCGCAGACGCCGCAGCCCGCGCCGCTATCGACACCGAGCGCGACACGGTTCGGGCCGAAATTGCCACGCTCGAAGCCCGGGAAACCACGCCTGTCAAAACCTGGACGCTGTCCAATTACGGGCAGATGGGGCAGGCGCATCTTGCAATCTTTGCCAAGACGATCCTTGCCTCGCTTGCGGTGACGGCCATCGCCTTTGTCGTCTGCTATCCCATCGCCTTTGCCATCGCCAAGCTAGAGCCGCCGCGCCGGGCCGCGATGATTATGATGGCGCTGATCGTGCCCTATGCCCTTAACGAGCTGCTGCGGGTCTTTGCCTGGCAGATGATCCTGAACTACGGTGGGCCGATCAATGCGGCCCTTGGGCTGGTGGGGATTGGCCCGGTGCCCTTTCTAGAAAGTGGGTCTGGCGTCTTTATAGCCATGGTCTATGCCTATATCCTGTTCATGGTTTTTCCGCTCTACAACGTGCTGGAAACGCTCGATACCCATCAGATCGAGGCGGCGCGGGATCTGGGGGCCGGAACCCTTCAAATCCACCGCCGCGTGGTGCTGCCGCATGCCCGCCCCGGGATTGCAGTAGGCTGTATCATGACATTCATGCTGTCGGCGGGGTCTTATGCGGTGCCTTATATCATGACGCGCGGCACCGCTGATCCGTGGTTCACGCAACTGGTCTACAACCGCTTTTTTCAGGCGACCAACTGGAACGTAGGGGCCGCCTATGCGCTTAGCCTGCTGGTCGTCTGCACCGGGTTCATTTTCCTGATGATGCGGCTGCTCAAGGTTCGGCTCAAGGATATTGCGAAATGAGAGGGCAGGGCAGCGGTGTTATCCTCCGCCTCTATATGGCGCTGTTCTTTGTCTATATGTTCCTGCCGCTCGGGATCATGGTCGCAGCGGGATTTAATGCCTATTCGCCGCCGTCTGTCACGGTCTGGCAGGGATTTACCCTAGGCTGGTTTGGCGAACTTTGGGCGGATGCGCGAATGTGGTCGGGCCTGCGCAACTCGCTGATCATTGCGGGGGCCGTGATCGCGCTCGCTCTGCCGATGGCGTTGGCGGGGGCCCTTTTGCTGGGGCGGTTGGGCACCCGGGCGGCTGGGGTGCTCTATACGTTGATGGTGTCGCCACTTTTGACGCCCGGACTCATCTTGGGCATCTCAACCGTAATTTTCTGGCGCAATTTTGAGGTGGCGGGGGGGCTGTTCACTGCGATTCTTGCGCAGACCACCTTTGTTTCCTCTTACGCGATGCTGATGTTCATGGCGCGGTTGCAGCGACAGGATGCAGCGCTGGAAGAGGCAGCGCGTGACCTTGGTGCCACGCCTTTGCAGGCGTTTCGCCGGATCACCCTGCCGTTCCTGCGCCCCACCATCGCCACGGCGGCTGTCATCGCCTTCTTGCAGAGCTTTGAGAATTACAACACCACCATGTTTGCCATCGGCGGTCAGCATACGCTGGTAACGGAAATCGGCTCCCGTATGCGTTTTGGTCTTTCGCCGGTGGTCAATGTCATCGGAATTCTCTTTATCCTTGCAACGATCACCTGCGCGGTGATCTGGGCCATCCTCAAAGAGCGCGAGCGCCGCGCCGCAAACGGAGCATCGGCATGATCGACACATTCTCGGCCCCCGGACGGTTCTGGCGCGGCAATCTGCACACCCATTCAACCCGCTCAGATGGGGTATTGCCCCCTGAGGAAGTCTGCCGTCGCTATGCCGCCGAGGGCTATGATTTCATGGCGCTGACCGATCATTTTGTCGGGCGCTACGGCTATCCGATCACCGATACCCGCGCCTATCGCAGCAATCGCTTTACCACCCTGCTTGGGGCCGAGTTGCATTCTGGCGCTTTGGTCAATGGAGAGGTGTGGCATATTCTGGCCGTGGGTCTGCCGGATGATTTCGCCCCCTCCCATTCCCCCGAGTTCAAACCGGTTGCCAATCAGGAAACCGGACCCGAGATTGCGGCGCGGGCTGTCGCCGCCGGGGCCTTTGTCGCCGTGGCACATCCACAATGGTCAGGGCTGACACTCGCCGATGCGCGCAGTCTTACGGCGGCGCATGCGGTCGAGATTTACAACCATGGATGCCATATGGGCTGTGACCGGGGAGACGGATTTGGGATTGCCGACCTCTTGCTGAGCGAGGGGCGGCGTCTGAGCTTGATTGCCACAGATGACGCGCATTTCTCGGAACCGGATCATTTCGGTGGCTGGGTCATGGTCAAGGCAGAGGAAAACAGCCCCGAGGCTCTGCTTGCCGCACTCAAGACGGGGCTGTTTTATTCCAGCCAAGGTCCTGAAATTCGCGCGCTGCATCTGGAAGACGGGGCGGTCGAGGTTGAATGCTCTGCTGCGTCTGCGGTGATCGTGCTGGGCCACGGATCAGCCGGGGTGGCGGTGCATGGCCATTCCATGACCCGCGCGCGCGTTACCCTTGACCCCCGCTGCGTCGCCTCACCGTGGTTGCGGGTCACTGTGGTGGACGCGGCAGGCAAGCGCGCTTGGTCCAACCCGATCTGGAAGGGCTGAGTAGGACTCAGCCCGCCGCGTGATCCGCAAGGATCATGTCCGAGGCTTTCTCGCCGATCATGATCGCGGGGGCGTTGGTGTTGCCTGACACGATCTCGGGCATGATCGAACAATCCGCCACGCGCAGCCCGTCGATGCCATGCACCCGGAGCCGGGCATCGACGACGGTATCCGGCCCCTGTCCCATCTTGCAGGTGCCTGTCGGGTGATAGATCGTTGTCGAATAGCGCCGCGCCCAGTCGAGCGTGCCTTCGTAATCGTCTAGATCCAGCGTGCGGTCCGGGCGAAATTCTTCTGAGATCTTGGAGGTCAGCGGCGCGCAGCGCGCAATGCGACGGGCAATCCTTATTCCTTCGACGATGGTCCTGCAGTCGGTCTCGGTCGAGAGGTAATTTGGAATGATCTTGGGATACTTCCGCGGGTCCGATGAGGCGAGGCGGATTTCCCCGCGGCTTTCGGGCCGCAATTGACAGACCGACATGGTAAAGGCCGAAAAGCGATGCACCCCTTCGCCGGGGCTGTCGGCGGACCATGGCTGGACGTGAAACTGAATGTCTGGTGTCTCGACATGGTCGCCCGTACGCATAAAGCCCGTGGCAAGACTTGCGGCCATGGCCATGGGGCCCGAGCGAAAAAGAGCATACTTCAGGGCGATCCGCGCCTGATTGGACAGGCTGCGCACCTCGTCATTCAACGTGGCATCATGGCACTTGAACACCAGACGCGCTTGCAGATGGTCCTGCATGTTGCGGCCCACGGCGCGCAGATTCTGGCGCACCTCGATGCCGTGATCCTGCAAATGCGCCGCCTCTCCGATGCCCGAGAGCATCAAGAGTTGCGGCGAACCAATCGCGCCTGAGGAGAGGATGACCTCGCGTCCGGCCTTGACCACCTGATCCAACCCCGCCCGGTCACGGTAGGCCACGCCAACAGCACGTCGCCCCTCCAGCATGATACGGCTGGCTTGCGCATGGGTGATGATCGTCAGGTTCGGTCTTTTGCGCGCCGGGTTGAGGAATGCCACGGCAGCAGAACACCGCCTGCCATTGCGCGTTGTCAGTTGGAAATATCCCACACCTTCTTGCGTGGCCCCATTGTAATCGGGGTTGAATGGATAGCCCGCCTCTTGTGCCGCCGCGACCCAGGCATCGCAGATGGGCCTTTGCAGGCGCATGTTCGACACCCAAAGCGTGCCCTGATCGCCGTGATACTCGTCGGCACCGCGTTCCTGTCGCTCGGAGCGCTTGAAGAGCGGCAGCACATCGTCCCATCCCCAGCCGGGATTGCCCATTTGCGCCCAACGGTCGTAATCCTGCGGCTGTCCGCGCACATAAAGCAAACCGTTGAGCGAGGATGAGCCCCCTAAAACTTTGCCACGTGGCCAGTCTAGTGCGCGGCCATTGAGCCCCGGATCTGGCTCCGTGCGATAGCACCAGTCCACCGCCGGGTTATGCATCGTTTTGAAATACCCAACCGGAATGTGAATCCACGGGTTCCAATCGCGCCCACCCGCCTCAAGCAGAATAACCGTGTTCCGAGGATCCGCAGAGAGGCGATTCGCCAGAACACATCCGGCAGAACCCGCGCCAACGATCACGTAGTCCGCTGAAATCTCCGACATTCCGGGCCTCCTTGCTCAATCTTGGCGCAAGGAAAAAATCTCCTTGCCAGATCAAGGATAATTCGATCATTATTGAGACTGCAAGTATCAAAATTGCAAAATAGGGAGGAGACCATGAAAGTATCGAAAGCCCTGAGCGGAATTTCCCGCAGGGACCTGTTCCGTCTGTCAGGTCAGTTTGGCCTATCATCCGTTGTGTTGGGGGCCGGGGCGCTGACGGGGGCGGTCTCGCTTTCGTCGGTGGCGCGGGCCGCCGAGAGCACCTATGAAAAACGCTTTGGCAAAGAGCCGAAACATACGCTGAAACTGGGGGCTTCGGGGTTTAACGCGCGCAACCTGCTGATCGAGCGCGCCGGCGTTCTGGAATTCGCCCGCGATCTGGAAGAACGCACTGACGGCGAAATCCGTGTAGAGTTCATCGGCGACAACCAAATTTGTGGCCAGCTCAACTGCGTGGAAAAAACCCAGACCGGCGTGGTGGATATGTATGCCGCCTCGACGCAGAACTCGGCCGGGGGCGCGCCCTATCTCAACGTGCTCGACTATGCCTATATGTTCCCGAGCCGCGCCGCGCAGTATCATTTCCTCTATAGCCCCGCTTCGCAAAAGATTTTGCGTGAACCACTAGAAAGTCGGCATGGGCTGAAGTTCCTGTTCTCGCATTGCGAATTGCGCGGCCTCCAGATGGGTCAGTCCTTTGCTGACAAACCCACCGTCACCAAGCTGGAAGAGCTGTTTGGCACCAAGAACCGCGTGACTGGCACACAGTTGGGCCGTATCGCCATGCAGTTGCTCAACCTCAACCCGGTGCCGGTGGCCTGGGAAGAAACACTGGACGGACTCAAGCAGGGCCTCATTGACGGCGCGGAAACCTGGGCCTCTGCTGTGGCCTATGCCAACATGGCCCCCGTTGTCAGCCAATCGGTTGACCTGCGGTTCTTCTGCGGCACGGAACATACCTCCATGTCGGTCAAGGTGTTTGACGCGATGGAGCCGCATTTGCAGGATGCCATCATGGAATCCGCCTATCTGGCGCAGGTTCATGTGCAGGCGGCCAATGAGGCGGCGCTGGTCAAAACCGTTGGCTTCTCTGACCCGCAACTGCCCGGCACCATCTTTGCCCAGAACAATGTGCGCCCGGCGTTTCTGGCAGACGATCAGATCAAGATGGCCGAAGAAATGTGCTCGCCCGAGTTCAATCCAGAGCCATGGGCGCAGTGGCGTGAGCGTCTCAATGGCTGGGCTGGTGGCATCGACACCTATCAAGAAATCTACAACGTGGCCCGCGAGATTCCTGTGGATACCTTGCCCGAGAATGTCGAGCCGCGCCGCTGGTGGCGATCAGCCTGACGCGATAGGCTCTGCTCGGGTCGCGCCATCCGCGCGGCCCGTTACCCCAAGCCGCCGAGACGTGCGGCGAATACATACGGCAACCCAAAGGGAGGAACGGGCATGACCGGCTGGTTTCAGGGCACAGGCGATATCATGAGTGCCCTCATGGCAGGCGATTCCTGGATGTTGAGTCAGGCGATGAACGAACCGGCGGCTTGGCCGCTTGGGCTGGCGGCGATGCTGGCGCTGGCCTTGTTGATTCTGGTGTTCTATCGCTTCAGCCCTTGGTCAGAGCGTAATCTGGAAAAGACGATCATGGTCGTGTCTTATTTGGCCATTGGCGGGATCATCTTTGTCGAGGTGTTTCGCCGTTTCGTCTTGTCACAACAGGTCCCATGGTCGACCACCCTGCCGCCCTTTCTTTTTCTGATCATGACGTATTTCGGGTGCAGCTATAACGTCAAGCTGCGCACGCATCTGGCCTTTGCCGAATTCCGCAACGCGATGTCGCGCACGGGACAAATGGCCTGCCTCATGCTGGATGCATTGCTCTGGACCGGGTTTTCTTGGGTCGTGGTCGTTACCTCGACCAAGGTGGCGATCAATTCGGCAGCGAATTTCCAAATCATGCTGGGCACCGACAATGTCATGCAATGGTGGTTCCTTTTGTCCGTGCCTCTGGCCTTTACCACGCTGGTGGCGCGGGTGATCGAGAATGTCCTAGCCGATATTGCCAATTTCCGCAGTGGTGAGACCTTGATCACCCAAGCTGTGATCGGAGGCGACTGATATGAGCGACCCAACCCTCATCACCGCCATTTCCATTGGGGTGACGTTCCTTTTCATGCTGGGTGTGCCGGTGTTTCTGGTCATCGGTTACTGGGTGATCGGTGTGTCATTTGTCCTTGGTATGCCGCTCCAGAATATTGGGGGCGCATTGGGCGATGTGTTCACGGACGGCTTTGCGCTTTTGGCGATGCCGCTGTTCATTCTGACGGGAGACTTGATCAACCGCTCAGGCATTGCGCGGCGCTTGAGTGATTTTGCCTATGCCTGCCTAGGGTGGATACGCGGCGGATTGGCCATGGCGGCGCTTGGCGCTTGTGGGCTCTTTGCCGCAATCTCGGGCTCTAACTCGGCCACTACCGCGACCATCGGCTCGATGCTGCATCCCGAGATGATCAAGGGCGGGTATGATGCGCGCTTTTCGGCGGCGACGGCGGCGGCGGGGGGGACTGTGGGCATCATCATCCCACCGTCGATCATTTTCATCGTTTACGGCTTTCTGCTCAACCTGCCGATTTCGGAACTGTTCGTTGCGGGGATCATTCCCGGCGCGCTGATGGTTTTGGCGATGATGTTCGCCGCCTTTCTGATCTGCTGGCGTAATGGCTGGGGGTTCCTCATTCCCCTCAGCCCCCTGCGCGTTTTCAAAACCGCCATCGGCGCATGGCTTGGGTTCTTTGCCATCGGCCTTGTTCTTTGGGGCATCTACACCGGCAAATTCTCTCCGACAGAGGCGGCGGGCGTGACCGTGGGCTTTTGCGTGATCGTGGGCTTTATCAGCCTGCCGCTTTACAAGCTGATGGGCGGTGCCAAAGGGCGTGACGTGAGCGAAAAGAAAATCTCGGAGATGCTGGTCGTCGAAGGATTCAGCCCGCTGGAATTGCCTTCTATCACCATGCGCTCGGCGCAAATCACCGGTATTCTTGCCCCTCTCATCGCGGTTTCAGTCGTGATGCAACAGATCCTGTCGGTTCTGGGGGCACAGGAAGTCATTGGTAATTTCGTGACCTCAATGGGCGGGTACTATGCGGTGCTCTTTACCGCGATGGCGATTGTGTTTGTCTGTGGCATGGTGCTCGAAAGCCTGCCTGTGACGATCATTCTGGCCCCTATTCTGGCCCCTATCGCCCATTCCGTCGGGGTTGAGCCGGTGCAGTTTGCGGTGATCTTCCTTGTCGGGGCCTCTATCGGCTTTGTCACGCCGCCCTATGGGCTGAACCTCTATGTCGCCTCTGGGGTGACGGGCGTTCCCTATTTCAAGCTCTTGCGCTACATCGTGCCTTATCTTGTGGCGCTGTTGTCGGTTTGGGTGCTTGTGGCTCTGGTGCCTTCCCTATCCACAGCGCTGCTTCCGCAACGGTGAGAAAGGTCAGGACATGGATGGTGACGACGCAGGGACCATTCCCACCAATCTGAGGCTCCTGCTTGTGCTCGAGGAGATCGCGCGCGTGGGCGTGCCCGTCACGCCCACCGAGATCAACGCAGCGCTTGGCCTGCCCAAGCCGACGATCCACCGCCTTTTCGCTACACTCGAAGAGGAAGGGTTTCTGCAACGCGACATGGATGGGCGGACTTATTCCCCGGGTCCGCGCCTGCGCAGCATGGCCGGGGGTATCCTGTCGTCGCTGCGCATCCGCACAGCGCGGCAGGCAATCCTTAAGCGGTTGAGCGGCGAAATAGGCGAGACCTGCAACATCGCCTTACCGGACCGCGATGCCATGATCTATCTAGAGCGCGTTGAGACACAATGGCCGCTCCGGATACAATTGCCGATCGGCACGCGTGTGCCGTTTTATTGTACGGCCAGTGGCAAGATGTATCTGAGCACTTTGGCGCGCAGCCACCTGGTGCGTTATCTCTCTGCGACAGATATTGTTGCCCGCACCGCCAACACCCTGACCGACCCCGATGCCCTTTTGGCCGAGATCCAGCGTGTGCGCGAGCAAGGCTACTCGCTCGACCGCGAAGAGTTCATGGAGGATATGATCGCTCTGGCTGTGCCGATCCTTGATGTCAACGACCGGCTGATGGCAACACTGGCCTTTCACGCGCCGACGCAGCGGTTCAGCATCGAGCGGGCGATGGAGTATCTAGAACCGATGCGACACGCGGCGGCGGATTTGTCAAAGCTCGTCGCCTAGGACGCGCTTAGGTCCATTTCGCCAGAGGGGGCAGGCTCATAAGCACCGCGTTGGCGTCATGGCCTGTGGCCAGTCCGAATTTCGTGCCTCGGTCATAGACGAGGTTGTATTCGGCATAGAGGCCACGATGCACAAGCTGCGTGTCCTTGTCGGCATCCGACCAAGGCTGCACCCGGCGTTTTTCCACCAAAGGAACATAAGCAGGCAGAAAGGCGCGACCAATATCCTGTGTCAGCGCAAAATCGGCCTCCCAATCGCCAGTGTTGCGGTCATCCATGAAAATACCGCCCACGCCGCGCGCCCGATTGCGGTGCGGCACAAAGAAATACTCATCCGCCCAAGCTTTGAGTTTCGGATAGAGGTCTGTGCCATGCGGATCTAGATGCGCCTGTTGCTGGCCATGGAAATGGGCCGTGTCCTCGGGATACTCGATACAGGGATTAAGATCCGATCCGCCACCGAACCACCACGCATGCGGGGTCCAGAACATGCGGGTGTTCATATGGACCGCCGGGCAATGCGGGTTCTGCATATGCGCCACAAGGCTGATCCCAGAGGCCCAGAACCGTGGATCGCTGTCCATGCCGGGCACACCGCGCGCCGCCATGGCGCGCTGTGCGGCCTCTCCCAAGGTGCCATAGACCTCTGACACATTGACGCCGACCTTTTCAAAGACCCGCCCGCCACGCATCACGCTCATCAGCCCGCCCCCGGCGTCCGATCCGTCGTCACTATGGCGGCTATTGTCGCTTACCTCAAACCGCGCGGGCGCGGCGTCTGACAGAGGCCCGGTGGCGTGGTTGTCCTCCAACCCCTCAAACGCGGTAACGATATCGTCGCGCAACTGGCGAAACCATGCGGCGGCACGTGATTTTTGCTGGGTAAAGTCGTCGGTCATGCGTCTGGTCCTCGGGCGATGTTGCCTATTAGTGCGCCGGGGCTGCGCAGGGGTCAAGCAGGGTCCGCCCGCCGTCCACCGTCATGATCTGTCCGGTCATGAAGGCTGATCCATCACAGGCCAGATAATGCACCGCTTCTGCCAGTTCCGCCGCCGAGGCAATCCGCCCAAGGGGCGTGTGGCATTCAATATCGGCGCGGTAATCGCTGTGTTCCCGTAGCGTTTCCTTGAGCGACGCGCTCATGACCGAGCCAAAGGCCAGGGCGTTGACCCGGATACGGTGCGGTGCCAAGGCAAGTGCCAGGCTGCGTGTCATCTGATCCAGTGCCGCCGAGGCCACCGAATAGGCCAAGAGATCCGGATGGGTGCAGCGCGCGGCAATCGAGGACAGGTTGACGATGGTGCCCGCGCTGCCTTCGGTCTGGCCTTCGGATTGCTTGATCATCCGGCGCGCGACCTGTTGGCTCATGCGCAGCGCGGTCAAAAGGTTCTGCTCCAATAGCATCTCAACCGCGTCATCATCGGGGTTGAGCGCATCCGAGGGCACAATCTGGCGGCAGGCATTGACGAGGATATCCACCTGTTCAAAGGCGTCGATCGTGGCCGACAGCAGATTGGCCTGCGTCAGTTTTTGCCGCAGGTCGCCCGCGAAATAGCGGATGTTGCTGCTGTCGTCATTCTCGCCCAATTCCTTGATCAGGCGTGCTTCATCCATGTCGGCAAAGACAACATTGGCGCCCTTGTCCGCGAAATGACGCCCGATAGCGAGGCCGATGCCATTGGCACCTCCGGTGATAATGGCGGTTTTTCCGGTGATCGAGAAGGACATATCGGACCTTTCAAGCTGGGTCTGGCGCGCATGGGGGCACTAGCGGCTCTGGCGCACAGGACGGCTGGCGTGGAGGATCTTGAAGCGGGTGTCGCCAGCTACCTCACTGACCGAGGTAAAGGACTGTGCCAGCGTGGTCTCATAGGGCAGATGCCGGTTGGCCACCATCCAGAGACTACCCGAGGGTTTGAGCATGCCCGCCGCCGCGCGTATAAAGGCGCGGCCAAGATCGGGATCGGCACTGCGGCTCTCGTGAAAAGGTGGGTTCATGATGACGCTATCGGCACGCGCGTCGGGCTTCCAGACGGTCGCATCGGCCCAATGAAATTGCGCGCGGGCGTCTGTGACATTCTGGCGTGCACAGGCGAGGGCCGCATGATCGGCCTCAACCAGATCAAGACGGGTAATGCCGGCGCGTTCCAGAGCGCGCGCGCTTAGATAGCCCCATCCCGCACCCAGATCGACCACATGCGCGCCAAGCGCTTGCGGCAGGCTATCCGCCAAAAGGCGCGATGCCGGATCAACCGCATCGGCGGAAAAGACCCCCGGTGCCGTGACATATCCACCCGCAATCGGCTGCGCTGTGGTTGCGGCCCAATCGGCAAATTCAGGGCCTGCGGCAAAGCTAAAGATCTTGCCGTGTGCCTTGGACAACGGCGCGCTGACCGCGACGCGGCGGCGGCAGTCGCGCAGCACCGATTCGATGCCATCGGTCTTGAGACCATCGACGATGATCAGGCCATCGGTGACGGTGGCGGCCTCTGCCAATGCGGCGCGTGCCCGTGCTTTGGCGCGGGGCAGACAGAGGATTGCAGCCCCATACCGCCCCTCGGGGGCTATGGCACAGTCATATCCCAAACCGGCAAAGTAATCATAATCGGGCTTGAGTGGCGTGATCACCTGCACGCGGTCCATGGGCAAGGCGGAGAGATCAGCCCCGACGCGCGGGGTGAATACGGCAATGCGTCCAGCCTCGGGCAGGGTCGCAACCCCGTCGGCGAGGGCAAGTGTCAGGCGGGTGGCGATGGCCAAGTTATTCTTTTTCCATGGTGCATTGCAGCGGATGTTGGTGACGGCGGGCAAAATCCATCACCTGCGCCACCTTGGTTTCGGCGATTTCGTGGCTGAAGACACCCACGACCGCCAGCCCCTTTTTGTGCACGGTCAGCATGATTTCAAAGGCCTGCGCGTGCGACATGCCGAAAAACCGTTCAAGCACGGCCACCACGAATTCCATCGGCGTGTAATCGTCATTCAGCAGCAGAACCTTGTAGAGCGGCGGGCGCTTGGTCTTGGGCCGTGTGGCAACGACCACCGCAGGATCGCCCGCGTCCTCCTTGGGCCCGGTCATTGTAATCGGATGCTGGATCATTTCAGTCGCACTATCGGATTATTGCCATGTGACAGGGTCTGTTTCATGACGTCTATATATCGTTTGACCGGGGTTAGAAAAGGGTCCCCGTGAAAGAAGGGGTTCAAGCCGTCGTGTGTGGGATCGGCACGATCAGGTCAGCCCCCTGCGCGCGGTTGGAATTGACCGTTGGGGCGACGCGCCACATCTCTAGTGTGTCCTCGGGCGCGGGGCGCATCAGCCGCGCCGCGCCATGCCCCGCCTCGCCCAACCAGAGCGGCCAATCCTGCGGTTCAAGGATCACCGGCATCCGGTGATGCACTTGCGCCATGCTGTCATTCGCGGCGCAGGTGACAATCGCGCAGGTGTCGATCCGGGTATTGCCGTGCTCCCAGATTTGCCAGACCCCGGCCATGATAAGCGGCGCACCATCGCGCCTTTGGGTAAACCACGGCAGGCGTGTGTTGCCATCCCGCGTCCATTCGTAAAAGCCTGCGACGGGAATGAGACATCGGCGCGCGCGTGCCGCCTCGCGAAAGGCGGGTTTCTCAGCAATGGTCTCGGCGCGGGCGTTGATCAGCAGCGGGCCAGCGGTGGGGCTGTCATACCAATTCGGCAAGAACCCCCATCGCAAGGCCGAAAGCCGCCGCGTGCCGCTCTCGCCCAGACGAACAGTCGCGATCCGGGCTGTGGGACAGACATTGTAATCGGGTGGCTCGGGCAGGTCGTTGTCCGGGGCCGCGCCAAAGAGTTGCGCCATCGCGTCATTGGGCAGGGTGATGACAAAGCGTCCGCACATGCCAGCCGCCTCTCAGGGCTGACGGGGCAGGCCCGTACCAATCATCGAATCGCGCGTGACCAAGCTGGCCAATTGCGCCTCGTCCATCGCGTCGGTCCCCTCTGGCCGGGCGGGCAACACGATATAGCGCATATCGGCGGTGCTGTCGTGGACGCGGACGGTGACATCATCGGGCAGGTCCAGACCGAATTCACGCAGAACCGCGCGCGGTTCGCGCACCGCACGGCTGCGATATTCCCGCGTCTTGTACCAATCGGGCGGCAAGCCCAACAGGTTGCGCGGGTAGCACGAACAAAGCGTGCAGACGATGAGATTATGGGTCTGGGCGGTATTTTCAACTGCGATCAGATGGAGCGGGCCGATGTTGAACCCCATCTCGCGGCTGGCTGCAGAGGCATTGGCCAAAAGCCGCGCCTTGAAATCGGGATCGACCCAGGCGCGCGCCACGACGGCCGCGCCGTTGGCGGGGCTGCGGGCATCCATCGCCTCAATCTGCGCAGCAATCTCGGCGGGGGTGAGCAGGCCTTTTTCCACGAGCAATTCGCGCACTGCGATTTCCATGCGCTGCCAATAGGTCAGTGGGCCATCGTTGTCGGCGCGGTAGGGATGGCCAGAGGGGCTCATCCCCTCATGGTGGAAATGGTCGTGATCGTGATCGTGGTGGTCATGGGGCATGGCTATCCACCTGTTCCAGCCAATGCGCGTAGAGTTCGGCATCGAGCGTGTCGTCGGGGTTCTCTGCCGTTTCGCCCCAAATGTCGCGCATGGCAAAACGGACGCGATACAGCGGCTTTTCCTCGGCGGTCAGGCCATAGGCCAGTTGCTCGGGGTTGCGAAAGGCCCCCAAGGATCGCTCGATCACGCCCTGCTTGCCGCGCAGATACCACGGGGCGCGCACATGACCCGGCGGCGTCAGCGCCTTGACCCGCACCCGCTCAGCCATCTTGCGCCTCGGCATAGGTTGGACCGCGCGCGGCAACAGCATCCATCCGGGCCGCCAATTCCTCAAGCGAATAGGCACCGGCCTCGAGCAGGTTCTGGTTCACGGCAGCGATCCAGCGTTCGTAATAGGAATACGTCTCAAACGCGTCTTCGCCCATATCCTCAAGAGCGCGACGCAGCCCGTCAACGGTAAACAGGCCCTTTTCCCCGCAGAGCACCATCAGCGCATCAATGCGCTTTTCCCAAAGGGCAAAATCATGACCGTCCATCGGCACAGGCCCGGCAGCCTGTCCGCCCATGTCGTGCCAGCGGCGTCCATCCCAATCACTCATGGGATCAAGCCTAGGAGGGCCGGCGTGGCTTGTCCAGTGGTCACGCGCTCTGGTCTTCTTCGGGGGTCACATAGGCGATCTCGCCCGCCGCTTCGAGGGTGCGCACGGCGTTGACCACGGCGGTCATCGCTTCTTCGGCATCGCGCAGGCGTACGCGGCCGCGCTCTTGTATTTCCTCACGCATGGCCTCTGCCATGCGTTTGCCCATGTTGCTGAGGATGAACTCGGCCACGGGCGCCAGATCGCCCGAGGCTGCCCCCGCAAGCGCCGTGACAAGAACCGCCTGATCCACTTCCCGCGTGATGCGCGGGATATCCGTGGGCTTCACCCGCTCAGGAATATGCACAAAGGTAAAGATCGCGCGCCGCACAAGGTTTGCGAAGTCTTGATCGGCTTCGTCCAATCCTGTCAGCACGTCATCGCGCGTCGCGGCGGGCGAGAAGTTGAGTATTGCGCCCACACGTTCGACCGCCCCTTGGGCAAAGGCGGTTTCGGGGATGTCGTGCAATTCCGCGGCAAGTGCCAGACCGATCCTGTCAACGGCCTCGGGGCTGACCGCGCCGGTCTGCGATACCGCATAGGTGATCCGCCGCGCCAATTCTCCGGGGAGTTTGCCCAAAAGGTCCGCCGCGCGCGCCACGTCGAGCTTGGACAAGAGCACGGCCGCAATCTCTGTGCTTTCCCGTTCGACAATGGGGATGAGCGCGGCAAGATCGGCGTGTTTCACCTGCTCCCAAGGGTCGCCCTGTTGGCGCACGCCCGCCTCCTTGCGCAGGCGCGCAGCGGTTTGCGGGCTGATCCGGCCATCGAGCGCGCTAAGCGCCCCGGCCACGCCGCGCGGAAAGGTCAGCCCCATCCCCTCCAACTCCTGCGCGAATTCCGCGACCACATCCGCAAGCGTTCCTCGGTCGACATAGCGCATCGACCCCATCTGTGTGGTGAGGCGCGCTTGCAACACGTCCGGCAGGTCGGTCAGCGCGATTTCAGCCCCTTCGTTGATCAGAAACCTGACGATGATCGCCGCCTTTTGCGCGCGCGTCAGATGAGCAGCCACCCCGCCATGGGCGACGGTGCTCAGTCGGGCCAAAGGGGTGGTTGTTTTCATCGTGGGCCTCTCTGCGGGTCTCGTCTGACCTTAGGGGCCAAAGGGTGAAGAATTCTCTAAACCCTGCCCGGTATTTCGGTGGTTTCCCGGATGACGCCGCTCGCGCTTCGTGCTAGGGCCGAGACATGAGCCAGATGCCCAGCAAGGTCGAAATCCTGCAATGGATTTCGGACAACCCGACCCTCACCGCGAAACGCGATATCGCCAAGGCCTTTGGCATCAAGGGGGCTGCGCGGATCGACCTCAAGCGCCTGCTCAAGGAGCTCGAGGACGAAGGCCATCTGGAAAAGCGCAAGAAATCCTATCGTGACCCTGACCGGCTGCCACCTGTAAGCGTGTTGCAGATCACGGGGCAGGCCTCTGACGGAGAACTGCTTGCGCGGCCCTTGGAATGGACGGGTGAGGGAATAGAGCCTGTCGTGCTTCTTATTCCGCGCGCCTCTGACCCCGCGATGGGGGTAGGCGACCGCATCCTGGCGCGTCTGCAAGAGGTCAAGGGCGAAAGCCATCACTATGAGGCGCGGTTGATTCGCCGTATCGGCACCAACCCGCGAAAAGTGCTGGGAATTTTCCGCAAAGGGGCAGAGGGCGGGCGCATCCTGCCTATCGACAAGGGCGACGGCAAGGAATGGCACGTGGCCGCGGATGCCACAGGCGGCGCCCAGGATGGCGAGCTTGTCGAGGCGGAACAGGCGGGTCCTGCGGGCCGCATGGGCCTGCCGCGCGCGCGGGTTCTGGACCGGTTGGGCGATCCCTCGGCACCCAAGGCAGTTTCGCTTATCGCTATCCATCAGCACGGAATCCCCGACAGCTTTCCCGATGCCGTGATTGCAGAGGCGGATGCGATGAAACCTGCGGGCCTCAAGGGCCGTGAGGATATGCGTGATATGCCGCTGATCACGATTGATCCTTGGGATGCGCGCGACCATGACGATGCGGTCTGGGCCCATGCCGATGATGATCCCAAGAACGAAGGGGGGCATGTGATCTGGGTGGCGATTGCCGATGTGGCGCATTACGTGCGCCCCGGCACGGCGCTTGACCACGAGGCGCGCAAGCGCGGCAATTCGAGCTATTTCCCTGATCGCGTTGTGCCGATGCTACCCGACCGCCTATCTGGTGATTTGTGTTCGCTGCATGAGGGTGTGCCACGCGCCTGTATCGCGGTGCGGATGCAGATCACCGCGACCGGTGAAAAGATCGGGCATCGGTTTGTGCGCGGTCTTATGCGCTCTGCTGCGTCGCTGACGTATCAACAGGTTCAGTCGGCGCAGGATGGTGCGCCGGATGACAAATGCGCGCCCCTGATGGACGAGGTGATTACACCGCTCTATGCCGCCTATGCCGCATTAGAGGAGGCGCGGCGTCGTCGTCAGCCGCTCGACCTCGACCTGCCCGAGCGCAAGGTGGTCCTGAGTGACGCGGGCAAGGTTTTGTCGGTGAATTTCACCGAGCGACTGGAGGCCCATAAGCTGATCGAGGAATGTATGGTGTTGGCCAATGTGGCCGCCGCCGAAACGCTGGTGGCGCGCAAATCGGCGCTTTTGTTCCGGGTGCATGAGGAACCAAGCCCCGAAAAACTTGATGCCCTGCGCGAGGTAGCGGCGACGGCGGGGATGGTGCTTGCCAAGGGTCAGGTGCTGAAAACCGCACATCTTAACGCGCTGCTGCATGCAGCGCGCGATACGGATCATTCCGAGGTGATCAACATGTCCACCCTGCGCGCGATGACGCAGGCCTATTATGCGCCGCAAAACTTCGGACATTTCGGCCTTGCACTTCAGGCCTATGCGCATTTCACCTCGCCCATTCGGCGCTATTCCGATCTTGTGGTCCATCGGGCGCTGATTTCGGCGCATGGCTGGGGCAAAGATGGTCTGAGCCATGAGGAAGAAGCGCAGCTTGAGGAGACGGCGCAGCATATTTCCGACACCGAGCGCCGCTCGATGATGGCCGAGCGTGACACCAATGATCGCTATCTGGCGGCGTTTCTGTCGGAGCGATTGGGTGAGGAATTCACCGGGCGTATCAGCGGCGTCGTCAAATTCGGCGTGTTCGTGAAACTGGATGAAACCGGGGCGGATGGGTTGATCCCGGTCCGCTCATTGGGCCGGGAATATTTCCACTTCGACCGCGAAGCAAGCACGCTGATGGGGTCCGATACCGGGCTTACGATTGGCTTGGGGCAGCGCGTGACGGTCAAGCTGGCCGAGGCCGCGCCCGTGACAGGTGGCATTGCGCTTGAACTGGTTAGCCTTGATGGCGAGACCCTGCCCAAAGGCCCGCGCGCCACACGCGGCAAGCCGCCCAAACGCAAGCTTGGCAGCGCCAAGCGCAAGGCGACGGTCGAGAGGCGCAAGGCCGAGCGCAAGCGTCGGTAGGTAAAAGATCGGACGCCCTCAGCGCAGCCCGTCGCGTGCAATCGTAACCGCCAAATCCCGCACGGCCTGACCGCGTGCTGCGGCGATGGCGGTAATGCCTGCCTCGTCCGGTACGGGCACGCTCAGGTCAAAAAGCTGCGCGCGTGCGCGGCCATTCTCAGATGACACGAAATACTGCCCGGCAAGCCGGAATACGCCATCCGCTTGCGCCAGCATCTCTTCGACCCGCACCTCGACCTGCGCCTCGGGAAAGCCACCAAAGGGCCAAGGCTCTGCCGCCACCCGCGCGCCGGTGATTTGGGCCAGATGACGGCTGAGTTCCAACGTGATGGCGCGGCCCGGATCATCGGCCCAAAAGAGGCCGGGTTGAGTGCTCAGAACACCTGTTGCATCCGAGAAATAGATTTCCTCACCCGCGGCATATCCCGGCAAGGACACCTCGCGCAGCGCGACCGAGCCAAAGGCGATGCGCTGCTTGGTCTCAACCGGCGCGCGTGGCACGGTCAGTCGCTGTTCGGGAGCAGAGGTGCAGGCGGTGAGGGCGGCCAGCAAAAGCAGGGCGGAAAATCTCTTCATTCTCATCATCTTCCCAAAAGCAGCGAATTTGGATTCCGTTCTATGGCTCGGGCCAAGGATGACACAGCACGCGCGGCGCGTTCAACCTCGCGCATTGCGGCGCGGGCGTCGCGGCCTACACCATTGTCGGCGGCATAGCCTGCCAGCGTGCCGCGCGCCTGTGCCAGCACGGCCTCGGCCTCGGCAATAAGGCCCGGCAGATCACGGCCCGCTTGCGCAAAAGTATCCGCGGCATCGCGGGCAGAGCCAAGGGCGGCGGTGGCATTCTCGACCACGCCGCCTTCGCGCAATTGCGCCAGAACGCTGCGCATTTCGTCAAGGGTTGCGTTCAGCGTGGCAGGCAGGGCCTGTGTGCCCTCTTGCGCCAAAAGCGTGTCAGCCGAGGTTATGAGCGCGGTCAACTGTGCAACCATGGCATCAATCTCGACGCTTTCGGCCTTTTTCGCCACGGCATCCAGCCGCGCCACGAGATCTGGCACACCGCTCACGGCATCGCTCACACCTTGAGACGCGGCAGAGGCATCGCTGAGCGCGGTGCTCAACTTGGCCGCTATGGCCTCTTGCGCGATTTGCGCGACCAGCGTCTCCATCTCGGTCAGCACGGCATCAAGCCGCCCAGGCAGGGCCTGCACCTCTGGCGCGCCAATCACGCCGCGTGTCTCATCCAGAAGCGCGTTGACATTGCCCGGCACGGCGCGCGTATCGGCGCTGGAGACCAAGGCATTGGCGTTTTGCAGCAGGGTGATCGCCTCGGCCATCACCTCTTCGATGGGCAAGGCATTGATCCGCTCGAATACGCCCGTTGCGGTTGCCGATACATCCGCGATCTCGCTTTCGGTGGTGGGGAAAAGAAGATCGCCGCCATCTGCCGTCTCGATTTCGGCAGGGGGGGCATCGGGCACTTCGACCAGTTCAACCTTGAGCCCTCCGGTCAATATGGACGCCGAGGCCAGCCGCGCGCGCAGGCCCGTCGCCACGCTCTCGCGCAAATAGGCAAGCGCCGAGTCGCGCCCTGCACCTCCCTCCAGCCCCAACCGTCCCGGACGGATTGCCAGACTGACAAGAAGCCGCACGCGGTCATCGCCAAATCGCGCCTCATCGACCACGCCATTAAGCGCGCTCACCTGACCGATGCGCAACCCGTTCCACTCAACGGGGGCGTCCACGCTAAGACCTGCGATATTGTCCTCGAACACTGCCGCAAGCGTGAGGATTTCGTTGTCGTCCCCGCGAAACAGGCTGGCACGTGCCGCGGATTCTTCGGAGTAGACGGTGTAGTTGTCTCCGGCCCGCGCCGATGTGCCACCTGAAATCATCGTCTCGAAGGTGACGCCGCCGGACACAAGTGCGGCAACGGATGAGAAATCGAGTTGTGCGCCGCCGGGTCCGAGCGAAAAGGAAAAGCCGGAGGTGTCCCAAAAGCGCGTCGCGCTGTTGATCAGACGATCATGCGGGGCAAAGATCAGCGCCTCTGCCTCGGCGGAGCTGCCATCAGCAGTGATGCGCGGTCGCCCGATGCGCCCCACCTCGATCCCGCGATAGATCACCGGAGCGCCTTCGACCAGCGAGGCGCGCCCCTGCGCCCGCAGCATGAGGCGCAGGCCATCCTGCCCCACCCGTTCCAAGGGGGCATCGGGCAGGCCTGCTATCTGCGTGACGGCCGCACCGGGGCTATTGTCCCACAAACCTTCGATGTAGACGCCCGAGAGCACGGTCCCAAGGCCAGTGACGCCCCGCGCCGTAACTTGGGGACGGACCACCCAGAATTGGGCGTCGCGGTCGATATAGGGTGCCACCTCTTGATCCACGCGGACCTTGACCAGCACGAGGTCGAGACCCGGGGCAAAACTTACGTCCTCGACCATGCCGACGGTCACATCGCGGTAGCGAAGCTCGGTCGCCCCCGCCCGAACACCCGACGCATTTTCAAAGGCGATTTCGATCAGCGGCCCGCGCTCGGAATAGGCCTGCCACGCCACGACCAGCACGACCAAAAGCGCCGCCAGCGGCACCAGCCAGATCACTGAAATCCGGTCGATCAGGCTCCGTCCGGCAGGAAGAACAGTGGGCTCTGGCGGAGGCGTGCTGTCTTGGGTCACGTTTGGCTATCCTCTTGGTCTTCGGGTCGGCGGGTGCCGTCCCAGATCATCCGGCTATCAAAACTTTGCGCGGAGAGCATGGTGAAAACCACCGAAAGGGCGAAAAACAGGCTGGCGCGGCCCGGTGTGATCGTGGCCAAGGCCTGCAATTGCACCAGGGATGACAGGATCGCCACAACAAAAACGTCGATCATCGACCAGCGGCCGATGTATTCGACTATCTCATAGAGCAGGTGCCGCCGCGCCTTTGACAAGCGCGAGCCGCGCCAGACGCCGAATGCCAGAGCGGCCAGCACCAGAAACTTGGCCACCGGGATCACCACACTGGCCACAAGAATAATCAGTGCCACGCCCCAATTGCCATGCTCTGCCAGCGTCACCGCCCCGCCGACAATCGTATCAGATTGCGTACTGACCAGCGTGCGCGTCTCTAGCATCGGAAAAAGATTGGCCGGAATGTAGCAGCCAAGGCCCAACAGCCACCACGCCCAGACCTTTTGCAGCGCCATCGGATCGCGGGATTGCAACGCACTGCCGCAACGCGAACAGCGCGCTGTGCCAAGAGGCGCCACAGCCATGCAACGTGTGCAGCCCACCAGTCCCATGTCGCGCGCGGTTCTCATGCGTCCAGCGAGGCCCAGATTGAATAGCGGCACATCAGACTGTCGGTCGCCACCACCAGCACCACCAGCACCGCAAACATCCACGCCGCCGGGCCAAAGACCACATCCGCCAGATCGCTGAGTTTGACCAGTGCCACGGCGCAACCGATGGCGAAGATTTCGGCCATGGACCACGGCACGAGCGCCTCTGAAAGACGAAAGGCAGGGCGCGCCAGAGGGGCGGGGGGGTGATCGCGGATGATGGGGGCCAAGACATAGATCAGCAGCATCAGGCGCAGCGCCGGTATGACCACGATGAAAAAGAGAACTGCCACCGCCAGCACAGACAGCCCGCCCTCGAACACAAAGGCAGCCTGCAGGATCGAGGCGTCATGGTGTAGCCCGCCCGCGCCGATCGACAAAAAGGGAAAGAGCACCGCTGCCACGATCAGGATCAGAACAGTCAGCGCCAGAGCGATCAGCTGCTTGCCTGCCTTTCGCCGTGGTGCGATCAAGACTGTATGACAGCGCGCGCAAATGGCGCGTTGCCGCATCGCCACCTGGGGCGCGGTATAGACCAGATCACACGTCGGGCAGCAGATGAGGCCCGCCAACTCGTCGGGTGCGGATTGGCGGACGCTCACGAGCGTTTGAGCAGCGCCAGCAATTCCTGCGAGGGCAGGCCGTCCGGCGTCACCCCGACCGATTGCTGAAAGGCGCGAATGGCGTTGATCGTATTGGGGCCGATGATGCCGTCGATCTTTTCGATGGCAAAACCCTTGCGTTGCAGGCGGCGCTGCATATCCATTTTTTCGTCAAAAGACAGGGGGTTATAGCCACGTGGCCAAGCGCCCCTGATTTCTGGCCCGCCGCCGATCCGGTCTGAAAGATGCCCAACGCCCATCGCATAGGCATCGGAATTATTGTAGCGTTTGATCACGCCGAAATTGTCGAAAACCATAAAGGCTGGCCCCTGAAGCCCGGCGGGCAGCAGGATCGACGCAGTGCCGAAATCGCGCACCGCGCGCCCGTCCATACCGACCACGCCCTGCGCCGCCCATTGAGACGGTAGCCGCTTGGCCTTGGCCGCGGCGGCGCTGAACCCGCGCGGAACCTGTACCTCGACGCCCCAAGGTTGGCCCTTGGTCCAGCCAAAGCGCTTGAGATAGGCGGCGGTTGAGGCCAGGGCATCGGTTGGGTTGTCCGACCAGATGTCGCGTTTGCCATCGCCGGTGAAATCCACCGCATAGGCCAGGTAAGAAGTGGGCATGAACTGCGTATGCCCCATAGCCCCGGCCCATGACCCTTTCATGTTTTCAGGTGTCACATCGCCCGATTGCAGGATCTGCAAGGCAGCGATGAGCTGTTTTTCAAAAAACGCGCCGCGCCGTCCGTCATAGGCCAGTGTCGCCAGCGATTGGATCAACGGCAAATCACCAAGCCGTTCGCCATAGGTGCTTTCCATCCCCCAGACGGCGGCGACCACCTCTTTTTCTACGCCGTAATGTGCCTCGATCCGTTCGAGTGCGCGGCGGTGTTTGCGCAGCGCCTCTTGTCCGTTGTTGACCCGGATGGGCGAGACGGCGCTGTCAAGGTAGTCCCAGATCTCGCGTTTGAATTCCGATTGGTTGCGGTCTTTTGATACAATGTCGGGGTTGAACGTCACACCACGAAAGGCGCGGTCAAATACCTGTCCGCTGATCCCTTGCGATAGCGCGCGACCCCGGAAACCGGCCACCCAGGTGTCAAAGCGCGGATTGGCATTGACCGGCACGATGGCGGTCTCAGACACATCCGCCGGGCGCAATTGTGGCCGTAGGCTGCGCACTGGCACGTCGCTCGAAACAACCACCGCCGCTGTGATGAGGCCCGAACCGGGCCGCATCTGCGGGCGTAATGACTGGTCCACCGCCCCGGCCAGCACCGGTGGTGCCCCGATCAGAACGCTCAATAATCCGATATATACCGCTCGCATTGTCCGGCCCCTTGGTTGTGTGGCTCTTGTCACAGAATAGCCCGATTGTTTCCAAATCAAAAGCGATCAAGGGGGCGGAAACGAAAAGGCGCGGCGATTTCTCGCCGCGCCTCTCTGATTGGAATGCTCAGTCCGATCAGGCCAGATCGAAACGGTCGGCGTTCATCACCTTGGTCCATGCGGCGACGAAATCGCACACGAATTTTTCGGGCGCATCGTCCTGTGCGTAGACCTCTGCATAGGCGCGCAGGATCGAATTCGAGCCGAACACCAGATCGACGCGGGTGGCCGTGTGTTTCACGGCACCGGATTTGCGATCTACGATGTTATAGGTGCCATCGCCATTCGGCTCCCATTTGTAGCTCATGTCGGTGAGCGTGGTGAAGAAGTCCGTGGTCAGCGCGCCCACCTTGTCGGTAAACACGCCATGCGCCGTGTCGCCGTGGTTGGTGCCCAGAACCCGCATGCCGCCGATGAGGCAGATCATCTCATGCGCATTGAGCCCCATGAGCTGTGCCCGGTCGAGCAACATTTCTTCGGGCGCAACAATGTAGTCTTTCTTGAGCCAGTTGCGGAAGCCATCGGCCAGCGGTTCCAGCACCTCGAAAGACGCGGCATCGGTCATCTCTGCCGTTGCGTCGCCGCGACCGGGGGCAAACGGCACCTCAACGGCATACCCTGCCGCTTTGGCCGCCTGTTCGATCCCGAGATTGCCGGCCAGAACGATCACATCCGCCACGCTCGCCCCGGTTTCGGCTGCAATGGGTTCAAGTGTTGCCAGAACCCGTGCCAGACGGTCAGGCTCGTTGCCGTCCCAATCCTTTTGCGGGGCAAGACGGATGCGTGCGCCATTGGCACCGCCGCGCAGGTCAGAGTTGCGGAAGGTGCGAGCACTGTCCCATGCGGTGGCGACCATATCCGACAGGCTCAGACCGCTTGCGGCGATCTTTGCCTTGACGGCGGCGACATCGTAGCCGGTCGATCCTGCCGGAATCGGATCTTGCCAGATCAGATCCTCTTTGGGGGCGTCCGGTCCAATGTAGCGGGTCCGCGGTCCGAGGTCGCGGTGTGTCAGCTTGAACCACGCGCGACCAAAGCAATCGTCGAAATAGGCCGGGTCCGCCATGAACTTTTCGCAGATGGCGCGATAGGCCGGATCCATTTTCATCGCCATATCGGCATCGGTCATCATCGGCATGACGCGCTTGGACGGGTCGGTCGCATCAACCGGCATGTCCTCTTCCTTGATGTCGATGGGCTGCCACTGCTGCGCGCCCGCCGGGGATTTGGTGAGTTCCCAGTCATAGCCGAACAGCAGTTTGAAATAGCCCATGTCCCACTTGGTTGGGTGTGTGGTCCAGGCCCCTTCAATGCCAGAGGTCACGGCATTGGTGGCTTTGCCGCCCAGGTTCGGGTTGACCCAGCCAAAGCCCTGATTTTCGACGTCTGCCGCTTCAGGCTCTGCCCCCAATGTCGACGCATCGCCATTGCCATGCGCCTTGCCAACGGTGTGACCACCACAGGTCAGTGCCGCGGTTTCTTCGTCATTCATCGCCATGCGGGCAAAGGTTTCGCGCACCTGACCGGCGGTCGCCAGCGGATCGGGTTGGCCGTTCACGCCCTCGGGGTTCACATAGATCAGGCCCATCTGCACAGCGGCGAGGGGGTTTTCCATCGTGGCCGGGTTTTCGACGCTTTCATAGCGGGTGTCACTCGGCGCCAGCCATTCCTTTTCCGCGCCCCAGTAGGTGTCCTTTTCGGGGTGCCAGATGTCTTCACGACCAAAGGAAAAGCCATAGGTTTTAAGGCCCATGGATTCATACGCCATGTTGCCCGCGAGCAGGATCAGGTCGGCCCAGCTCAGCTTGTTGCCGTATTTCTTTTTGACCGGCCAGAGAATGCGGCGCGCCTTGTCGAGGTTGCCGTTGTCCGGCCAGCTGTTCAGCGGAGCAAAGCGGATATTGCCATGGCCACCGCCACCGCGACCATCGGCCAGACGATAAGAACCAGCCGAGTGCCAGGCGAGACGGATCATCAAACCGCCGTAATGGCCCCAATCGGCGGGCCACCAATCCTGGCTGTCGGTCATCAGCGCCTTGACGTCGGCCTTGACGGCCTCGAAGTCAAGTTTCTTGACCTCTTCGGCATAGTTGAAGTCTGCGCCGAGCGGATTGGTTTTCTGGTCGTGCTGATGCAGGATGTCGAGATTGAGGGATTTGGGCCACCAATCCATGACGCTGGCGCCTGTTTCTGTCACGCTGCCGTGCATGACCGGGCATTTGCCGATGTTGTTACCGTCCATTTTCGTCTCCTACCTAGATCGTTGTCGTTGGTGAGTGGTCTGGTTGCGCCGATCAGAATGCGACCGATTCCAGTGGCCACGCGCGTTATCCTCGGGTCGTGTAACAGATGCGTTCAATAATTAATAATTGGATTTACTAACTGTAACCATAACTACTGATTATTGAACCTGATCCCGCCGCAGCCGGAATACGCCTGTACCGGTTGCGATATGCGTACCGTTGTCATCCCGCACAATGCCTTCTGCGAAATAGGTCGATTTGCCGCCGCCCGTTCGGCGGGCCTCGGCAACGAGCCGCGTGCCTTTGGCCTGCCCCAGATAATTGACTGTGAGCGACAGGGTCAGAGCCATCTGTTGCCGCGCCGGGTCGCCGGTGTAGCAGCCGCAAAAGCCCATGGCGGTATCGAGCAGCGTGGCGTGGATGCCGCCATGCGGCAGCCCCTGACGGTTCATCAGGAACGGCTCTAGCGGCAGTTCGATCCGCGCAAAATCTGTGGACCAGGCAATCAGGCGATATCCAAGATGGGTTTGCAGCGCAGAGGGGGGTTCAAGCAGGTTTGGGTCTATGTCTTGCGTCATATCTTGTCCTTGGTCGCAGAGAGGCCCGCGCGGGCGAATTCGGGCACATACTCCCCAAGACGCAGACCGCGCGCGGGGTCAGAGGCGTTGCCATCCAGCGCGCGTCTTTTGACGCCTTGCAGGATGGCCGCCATGCGGAAATAGCTGAAGGCGAGGTAGAAATGGAACCCCTCAATGGGCGCAATCCCGCGTCTTTCGCAATAGCGGGCGATGAACTCCGCATCCGACCAGAGGCCAAGGGCGGCGCGGTCCACTCCCGCCAGCCCGCGCCCCTCTGCGGTTGCGGGCATAGACCATTGCATGATCACGGCGGCGAGGTCAGCGTAGGGGTGGCCAAGGGTCGACAGCTCCCAATCCAGCACGGCAACGCACGCGGTGCCATGGGGCGCAAAAAGCAGATTGTCGAGGCGGTAGTCGCCATGCACCAGCGTGCGTTGCCCGTCATCTTCGGGAATATGCGCATCGAGCCAGGCCATAAGGGCGGTCATCTCGGGCAGGTCATCGGTGGCTGTGGCGGTATATTGCGCGCACCAGCGGTCCACCTGCCGGCGGTAGTAATTGCCGGACGGGCCGTAGTCTGTAAGGCCGGTTTGCACGAGATCAACGTCATGGATGGCGGCCAGAACGCGGTTCATCTCGTCTAGGATAGCGTGGCGTTCGGGCGGGGTGAGACCGGGCATCGCGGGGGCGTCAAAGCTGCGGCCTTTGACCTCGTCCATGATGTAGAAGGGCGTGCCGATGATGCTTTCATCCTCGCACAGGATGTGCATGCGGGCGACAGGAACCGATGTGTCCTGCAACGCGCGTTGCAAACGAAATTCCCGCTCGACCGCATGGGCGGATTTCAACAGAACGCCGGGCGGTTTGCGACGCAGTACGTAACTGCGCGTGGGCGTTATGAGACGGTAGGTCGGGTTGGATTGCCCGCCGCTGAATTTCTGCGCCGTGAGCGGCCCGGCAAAGCCCGGCAAATGCACGGCAAGCCATGCGGCGACGGCGTCTGTGTCAAGACCGCTCATGCGCTGTCCCCGCGAATGTCGGGGTGGATGTAATCGGCGAACTGGTCGCGCAGTGTCAGTTTCGAGACCTTGCCGGTGGCGGTCATTGGCAGTGCCTCGACCCACAGCAGATCATCGGGCAATTGCCACTTGGCGAAATGCGATGCCATATGGGTGCAGACATCGGCCAGCGTGGGGCGCTCTGAGCCCGTGGCGACCGCCACCAAAACTGGCCGCTCGTCCCATTTCGGATGCGGCACGGCGATCACCGCGCAGGCAGCGATGCCGGGATGCGAGAGGGCGGCGTTTTCCAGATCAATCGAGCTGATCCATTCGCCCCCCGATTTCACCAGATCCTTTGAGCGGTCGCGGATCGTGAGCCGCCCCTCGGGACTGACCGAGGCGACATCGCCGGTGCCGAACCAACCCTCGCTATCCATCGCGGCGCGGGTGGCCTCGGGGTTGTTGAAATAGCCGCTGATCACAGTGTTGCCGCGTATGTATAGCTCGCCTGCCGCCTGTCCGTCATGCGGCAGGCGTTGGCCAGCATCATCGACGATCTTGTAATCTACCCCAAAAAGCCGCCGCCCTGCGCAGCATTTGGCGGTGATCCTCTCTGGCAGCAGTGCCGTTTGCAGCGCGGGGGACAGCACGCCATAGGCCCCAATCGGGCTGGTTTCGGTCATGCCCCACGCCTGTGAGACAATGACGCCGCGCGTCTCATAGGCTTCGATCATCACGCGCGGCATGGCCGATCCGCCGACCACCAGATCGGCAAAGCCGGATGGAATGCGGCCCTGTGCCTTGATCTCCGCAAGCAGCCCCGCCCAGACGGTTGGCACCCCCCAAGCGGAATAGACACCCTCGGCCTCCATGAGGCGAAAGAGGCTGGCCCCGTCCAGATTTGGCCCCGGCATCACAAGTGTCATCCCCGTGAGCGGCGCCACATAGGGCAATCCCCAAGCGTTGACATGAAAGAGCGGCACCACGGGCAGCACGCGCGCCCCCGCACGAAAACTGGAGGTCTGGCAAAGCGGCACTTGCAATGCATGCAGCAGAGTGGAGCGGTGTGTGTAGAGCGCGCCCTTGGGATTGCCTGTGGTGCCAGAGGTGTAGCAAAGACCGGCGGCTGTATCCTCGGGGAAGGTGGGCCAGTCAAAATCGGGCGGCTGCGCGGCCAGCAAATCCTCGTAGCAGAGCGCGTCAAAAGAGCAGTCCGGCATATGGGCGCGGTCGGTCAGGATCACGAAACGCAGACCCTGTGGTAGATCAGGCAAGATCGCCTCGATCAGCGGCACAAAGGAAAGATCAAGGAACAAGAGCCGGTCATCGGCATGGGCGATGATGTAAAGCAATTGCTCATGCGAGAGGCGCGGATTAAGCGTATGGCAGACCGCACCGATGCCGGAGACCCCGTAGTAGAGCTCAAAATGTTGGTGGCCGTTCCATGCCAAAGTGGCAACCCGGTCGCCCTGTTCAACGCCCAATGCGGTCAGCGCCTGCGCAAGTTGCGCCACCCGCACCAGCGTTTGCGGATAGCTCTGGCGGTGCAGGTCACCTTCAACCCGTGCGGATACGATGCCTTCGGCGGCATGCGCCTCGGCGGCGTGCAACAGGATGTCTATGATCCTGAGCGGCCGATGCATCATCTGACCCTGCATGGTGGTTCCCTCCTTCGTGCCTCAGCCGCGACGGTGGCATGAAAGCAGAGGGGGATCAATCGGGCCGGAGGAGCCCTTGACTTGTTGCGAATAGTTCTCATATTCATTCTCATGTCACATCATATCACAGCCTTTCCGTCTCTGACCCGCCGCCGCGCGCTTGGCCTAGCGATTGGCGCGGCAGTCCTTGCCTCACGCCCTGCATTCGCCCAAACCGCCCCGCTCGAGGTGGTTGCCACCACCGGCATGATCGCCGATGCCGCGCGGGTTGTGGGCGGCGACCGGGTTGCGGTGCGGGCCCTGATGGGGCCGGGGATTGATCCGCATTCCTATCGTCAGACCCGCAGCGATATCGCTGCCCTCGCGCGCGCCGATCTGGTGCTCTGGCATGGCCTCTATCTTGAGGCGCAGATGGAAGAGTTTTTGCTGAAACTCGCCGCCCGTTCGCCCGTTGTCCCGGTGGGCGAGGCGGTGCCCATGGCCGCGCGCATCGCGCATGAGGATTACGAGGGGCGCTTTGATCCGCATGTCTGGATGGTGCCAGAGTTGTGGGCCTCTGTTGTGGATCGCATCGCCGAGGCGCTGAGCGCCGAACGGCCCGAGGATGCGGATTTCTTTGCCGGCAATGCCGCGCGCTACAAAGAAGCACTGGCGCGATTGGGCAACTACGCCACCGGCGCGCTTGCTTCTGTGCCTGAGCCTGCGCGCGTGCTGGTCACGGCGCATGACGCATTCGGATATTTTGGCCGGGCCTATGGGTATCAGGTGGAGGGCATTCAGGGGCTATCCACGGAATCTGAGGCCGGTCTGGCGCGCATCCGTGATCTGGTCGATCTGCTGGTCAGTCGTGAAATCCGCGCAGTGTTCGTCGAAAGCACCGTGTCGGATCGTAATATCCGTGCCTTGATCGAAGGTGCGGCGGCCGAGGGGCATCAGGTGATCATCGGTGGCGAGCTGTTCTCGGATGCCATGGGTACGCCGGGCACCTATGAGGGTAGCTATCTGGGCATGATTGACCATAATGTGACGACCATTGCCAATGCCCTTGGCGGCACTGCCCCAGCACGGGGCATGGATGGCAATCTGTCGGCAGGGGGATGATCATGCCATTGGAACTGGTCGGAACACGGCCCGCGCCCAATACCGACAGCCCGCTATCGATCCGGGGGCTGACGGTGTCTTATGGCGAGAAGCCTGCTGTTTTTTCCGTTGATGTCAATTTTCACCCAAGCCAGATGACGGCGATTGTCGGCCCTAATGGCGCAGGCAAATCGACGCTGCTCAAGGCCGCGCTTGGGATCATCCGGCCTCTGTCTGGACAGGTCACAAGCCTTGGGCGTCCGCTGCAAGAGCGGCGCGCGCAGATTGCCTATGTGCCGCAGCGCGCCAGCGTGGATTGGGATTTTCCGGCCCGTGTGCTCGATGTGGTGATGATGGGGCTGGCCCGCGAATTGGGTCTCTTGGGCCGGGTACGGGCCAGCCACCGTGCTCGGGCCATGGCCTGTCTCGATCGAGTTGGCATGCAGGGCTTTGCGCATCGCCAGATCGGACAGCTCTCGGGTGGGCAGCAACAGCGGGTGTTTCTGGCGCGCGCCTTGGCGCAGGAGGCGGATCTTTATCTGCTGGATGAACCCTTTGCCGGGGTCGATGCCGCAACGGAAAAGGCAATCATCGCAGTGCTGCATGGCCTCAGGGCCGAAGGCAAGACGGTCATTGCCGTACATCACGATCTGGCCACGGTGGCCGAATATTTCGACCGCGTGTTTCTCATCAACACCACCGCTATTGCCGAAGGGCCGGTGGCCGAGGTGTTTACCCCCGATCATTTGCAAGCCGCCTATGGCGGACGGTTGGCGTTGGCGCAGATGGGTGGGGCGGCGGCGGGCTGAGCATGCTCTGGGACGCGCTCACGCTGCAACTGGGTTATAACGCCACGCTGGTCACGCTGGGCGCTGCCATGCTGGGCGTGGGCGCGGGTGCGACGGGCACCTACCTTTATCTCGGCAAGCGCGCGCTGGTCTCTGATGCCATTAGCCATGCCACGCTGCCCGGTGTCGTGCTGGGGTTCATGGTGATGGTGGCGCTGGGTGGCGAGGGCCGGTTTTTGCCCGGTCTGATGCTGGGGGCGGCGCTGTCGGCGGTGCTTGGTCTTTTGGCGGTGACATGGCTGACAACGCGCACGCGGTTGCATGAGGATGCCGCGATTGGCGCGGTGCTGTCGGTGTTCTTTGGTTTTGGCGTGGTCCTGCTGACGGTGGTGCAGGTGATGGATGCGGGGCGGCAGGCGGGTCTGGAAACCTTTTTGTTGGGCGCTACCGCGGGCATGCTGCGCGATGAGGCGCTGACGATTGCTGCTGGCGGTGTCGTGGTTCTGGCGCTGGTGCGGCTCTTGCATCGGCCCATGATCCTGGTGGCCTTTGATCCGGACTATGCTGTGGGTCAGGGGATGCGGCTTGCGCGTGTCGATCTGGCGATGATGGGGCTGGCGCTGGCCATTACCGTGACCGGGCTCAAGGTGGTGGGACTTGTGCTTATCGTGGCGCTCTTGATCATCCCGCCGGTGGCGGCGCGGTTCTGGTCGGAACGCGCAGGCCATGTGGTGATGATCGCGGGCGCGGTTGGCGGGGTTGCTGGCTATCTCGGCGCGGCGTTTTCCGCTACGGCACCCGACCTGCCCACCGGGCCGCTGATTGTGCTGGCGGCCTTTGCGCTTTTCGTGCTGTCGCTCTTGATGGCGCCGGGTCGCGGTGTGCTGGCAGCGGCGCTGCGGCATCTGCGGTTCCAGCGGCGGGTGCATCTGCGCCAAGGTCTCTTGGCGCTGGCGGCGGGGCAGCCGGTCTATGAGCCGCTGACGCTGCGATTGATGCGCCGCGCGGGTCTGGCGCGCGCCGATGGAGTTGCGACCGAGGCAGGGCGTGCCATGGCGGCGCGGGCGCGGCTGGATGAGCGGCGTTGGCAAATCCTGCGCTCGGACCCGGCGTTCGAGGCAGCGGCAGCGCGGTATGATGGTCTGACCCCATTGGACGAGGTGTTGACGGGCGATCAGATCGCCGCACTCGACCGGAGGCTTGGGCCAGAGGGGGCGGTGTGATGGGGCAGGATTTCGTCATGCTGTCGCTCGCGCCACTGCTGATTGGCATTGCAGCGGGGGTGGCCTGTGCGCTGCCGGGGAATTTCCTGCTGTTGCGGCGGCAGGCGCTGATCGGTGATGCGATCAGCCATGTGGTGTTGCCCGGGATCGTGGCCGGATTCCTCGTGACCGGCATGGTCGCCACCGGGCCGATGATGCTGGGGGCTGCGGCTGCGGCATTGGTGGCTGTGATCCTGATCGAGGCGATCCGTCGTCTCGGCCGGATCGAGCCGGGGGCGGCGATGGGCGTGGTTTTTACTGCCATGTTCGCGGGCGGTGTGCTGCTCTTGGAACAAAGTGCTGCGTCCGGCGTGCATCTCGATGTTCAACATGCGCTTTATGGCAATCTAGAAAGCCTGATCTGGCTGGATGGCTATGGTTGGGGCGCGCTGACCGATCCCGCGGCTTTGGCGGGTTTGCCGCCCGAATTGGGCCGTATGGTAGCGGTGCTGATCTGCACGACGCTCTTTATCGCGGTGCTATGGCGGCCACTTGTGATTGCAACCTTTGACGAGGGGTTTGCCCGCGCCATGGGCATCCCAACGGCTATCTTGGGGCTGGCGCTTGTTGCGGTGGCGGCATTGGCGGCGGTGGCGGCGTTTGACGCAGTGGGCTCAATCATCGTGATTGCGATGTTTATCTGCCCGCCCGCAAGCGCCCGGCTGATGACAGACCGGCTGGGTCGCCAAGTGGCGTGGAGCGTAGGGTTTGCCACGCTATCGGCGGTCTTAGGCTATGTGCTGGCGGGCTATGGCCCGCTCTGGCTGGGCTATGACAACGCGGTCAGTGCGGCGGGCATGATCGCCACGGTCTCGGGCGTGATCCTGGGGGGGGCCGCACTCTGGGGGCCACGGCGGCGCAGTGTCAGCCGCGCAGGCGCCACGCCGCAACCATCAGCCCCGGCAGAATAGCCGCGCAGCGTGCATAGCGCGGCACCAACCGACGTGGGCTGGACAGCATCCGCCATAGCCATTCGAGCGCCAGACGCCGCGCCCAAAGGGGCGCGCGGGGTTGCACGCCTGCGATGAAATCAAGACCGGCACCGATGCTGGCAAATCCCATATGCGGCAGTGCGGCGTGGGCGCGGGCGGCGAAAATCTCTTGTTTGGGTGCGCCAAGCGCCAAAAGGCACAGCCCCGCGCCCGAGGCGCGCAGCGCGGCAATCACTTCTGTCCCTTGCGCGCCCAACGGATCAAACCCCATCGGCGGCGCGATGCGTGCGGCAATCACCAGCCCCGGAACACGGTCACAAAGCGCCTCTCCGGCGGCGTGCAAGGCTGCCTCTGTGCTGCCGACAAGGGCCACGCTTGCCCCGGCCTCTGCCGCCAGCCGCGCCATGGGCACCACCATATCCGCGCCCGGCACCAGCCCGACGGGACGCCCCGCAAGGCGTGACAACCACACCACCGGATTGCCATCGGCAACCACCAGATCATGCCGTAAATAGGCCGCCAGAAACGCGGAATCGTGGCGCAGTTTCACCAGATGATCGAGGTTCAGCGTTGCCAGAGCAAAGCCGCGCCGGGCACGAAACCGATCTCTGAGGACCGACAACAGACGCGAGGCATCGCGGGGCGCGATGCGTATCACCTCATCCTGAATGCGAAATTCCACCCGATCCCCCTGCGACAGTCGCGGCGTTTGATGCTATATGAACCGCAGGACTTGGTGACACTAGGGCGAAATTGCGCGGCTTTCGCGGCGCTGCGAAGGGCGACTGTGCCCGCGCTGCATCATGGGCTCGCAAAGGCTTGAAACTGTAGGGAAATGGTCAGATTCTCGCCATGATCCTGTGATTAACCGAAGGCCGAGATACAGGGGCAATGATGCAGGCACAGGGCAAAGGGAACAGCAGCCGAGAGGCAAAGCTGGGGCGTGTGGCGCTGGTGGGGTGCGGATTCGTTGCCGATCTCTATATGCGCTCGCTCGCGGCCCATCCCGAGATTGCCGTGGTCGCCGCCCATGACCATGACGAAGCCCGTATCGCAACGTTTGCAGCGCATTGGGGCGTTGCGCGTGCGCCAACGCTTGAGAGCCTCTTGGCGCGGCTTAGCCCCGGCGATGTCGTGCTGAACCTCACCAACCCTTCGGCGCATTTTGCCGTGAGCCGCACCTGTCTGGAGGCGGGCCATCACGTCTGGTGCGAAAAGCCGCTGACACTGGAATTGGCGCAGGCCCGCGCGCTGCATGATCTGGCGGAGGCGCGCGGCCTCATGCTGGCTTCTGCGCCCTCGTCCTTGTTGGGCGAGGCAGCGCAGGTGCTGATTGGAGCCGTGCGGCGCGGTGTGGCGGGCACGCCCCGACTGATCTATGCCGAGATGGATGATGGCTTTATCCCGCAAGCCCCCTACGCCAAATGGCAGAGCGAAAGTGGCGCGGCGTGGCCCCATGCCGATGAATTCGCGGTTGGCTGCACGCTGGAGCATGCAGGCTATGTGCTCAGTTGGCTCATCGCGATGTTCGGCAGTGTCACGCGGGTCGTGTCTGCCTCTGCCGAGGTGATCCCTGACAAACCCGGCGCGAGCGGTGCGCCTGATGTTTCGGTGGCCACGCTTTTCTTTGAAAATGGCCCGGTGACACGGCTGACCTGCTCAATTGTGGGCAGTCATGATCACCGTTTACGTATCTTTGGCGACAAGGGTGTGCTTCAGGTGCGTGAAGTCTGGGACAATGCTGCGGCAGTGCGGTTTTACCGGCGGTTCACCTTGCGGCGCAGGCTGATCGAGCATCCGATCGGGCGGCGCATCCGCGCGCGTGGGCCCTCGCATCCCAAGGTGGGGCGGTGGGGGGCGGCGTCGATGAATTTCGCGCTTGGTCCAGCCGAGATGTTGGCGGCTCTGGCCGAAGGGCGCGCCTGTCGGCTGACGAATGCAATGGCGCTGCATCTGACCGAGGTGACGCTGGCGCTTCAGGGTCCAACCGGTGTGGTCGAGATCGAAAGCCGCTGCGCCCCGATGGAGGTTGCCCCATGGGTCTGAACCTGATCGTGACGGGGGCAGGCGGGTTTTTGGGCCGCGCGGTTATGGCCGAGGCGCGTGCGCGCGGGCATGCGGTGCGCGGGGTGACGCGCGCCGATGTCGATCTGGCGACGGATGATCTGGGCGGGTTTTTCGAGGACGTTGATTGCGTGATTCATCTGGCCGGGGCGCTCTCGGGCGATTGGGCGGTGCAAACCAGTGACACGCTGAACGCCACACGCCGCCTCATTGCGGCGATGCAGGCACAGCCCCTGCCGCCGCGTCTGGTGCTGTCGAGTTCGATCGCAGTCTATAGCGCCGATGCAATGGGCGTTGTCACCGAGGCGACGCCTCTGGAAGACCACCCTGAGCAGCGTGATGCCTATGCCGGTGCCAAGCTGGCGCAAGAGGCGATGTTGCGCGAGAGTGGTCTGCGGCACACCATCTTGCGCCCCGGTGCGATCCTTGGACCGGGGCGGGTAATGAATGCCCATTTGGGGCCGGGTATCGGCAGCGCCTTGATCCTGATGGAGCAGGGCGGTGAGGTGCCGGTTGTTTCTTTGGCCGATTGTGCCCGCGCCTTTGCATTGGCTGCAGAGGCACCGGGCGAGGGGCGCGCGCTCAATATTCTGGGCGCGGACCTGCCGACGCGGGCGCGGTATGTGGCCGCCCTGCGGCGCACAGGCTGGCCGCGCCATGTGGTGCCGCTCAACTGGCGGCTTATTCTGCCTTTGGCGTGGCTGCTCTCGCCTTTGGGCGCGCGGCTGCCGGGGCTCTTGCGCCCCGCCGTGCTGCGTGCGCGCATGCGGCCGCTCCGCTATGATATCGCAGCGGCAGAACTGGCGCTTGGTTGGGTGCCGCAGGATGATTTCGACACCGCGTTTCTGCGCGCGACAAAGGCCGCCACATGAGCTTGCGCATCGCCTATCTGACCGGCGAATATCCCCGCGCCACCGATACCTTTATTCAGCGCGAAGTGGCGGCCCTGCGCGCCCGAGGCTTGACTGTCGAGACATGCTCGATCCGGCGCACGGGGCCAGAGCATCACACCGGACCCGAGCAGAAGACCGAGGCCGTGGGAACATTTCATGTTCTCGAAGCCGCCCTCTCGCCCCGGCATCTGATCGCGGCGCATCTGGCGGCGTGGCGCAGGCCGGGTGCATGGCTGCGCGCGCTGCGTTTGGCATGGCGCACCAGCCCCGGCGGGATCAAAGCCACGCTTTACCAGTTCATCTATCTGGCCGAAGCCGCCGTTCTGGCGGAGCATCTGCGCGCCCGTGGGCTGACGCATCTGCACAATCATATCGCCAAATCCAGCTGCACCGTGGCGATGCTCATGTCGGAAATGTCGGGTATTCCTTATAGTTTCACGCTGCACGGGCCGGATATTTTCTATGAGCCCTATCGCTGGCGGCTGGATGAAAAGATTGCGCGCGCGCGTTTCGTCGCCTGTATCAGTCATTTCGCCCGCTCTCAGGCCATGGCGTTTTCCGATCCGGAGCATTGGGGCAAGCTGCATATCGTCCATTGCGGTGTTGATCCGGCGCGGTATGAGCGCCCCGCTATGCCTGAACCGGCGCAGCTTTTGTTTGTGGGGCGGCTGGCGGGGGTCAAGGGCGTTCCGATGCTGCTGGACGCGGTGCGTGATCTGAGCGCCGATCATCCCGCGCTGCATCTGACGTTGGTGGGGGATGGGCCAGAGCGCAGCAAACTAGAGCGGCGCGCCCGCGAAATGGGCCTGACATCGCGGATCACGTTTGCGGGCTATCGGTCACAGGCGGAGGTGGCGGATCTGCTGCAAACGGCGACGGCCTTGATCCTGCCCAGCTTTGCCGAAGGCGTGCCAGTCGTGTTGATGGAGGCGATGGCGGCACGGGTGCCGGTCGTGACAACCCGCATTGCAGGCGTGCCAGAGCTGGTCGAGGATGGGGTGAGCGGTCTTTTGGTGCCTCCGGGTGATGCTCATGCCCTGCGCATGGCGATTGGGCGACTTCTCTATGATGCCCATCTGTGCCGCGATATGGGCGTGGCTGGGCGCGCACGGGTGCAAGCCGAATTCGCCTCGGACATCGAGGCGGCATGGCTGGCCGCTCTCTTTGAGGGGTATGCAGAGGGCGTGCCCCCCAAACACCTCAGACCGGAGGGGCAAGAATGAGAATCGCCGTTGTCCTGATTGGCCGCAATGAAGGCGCGCGATTGGAGGCGAGCCTTGCGTCGCTCAGCGGGCAGGGGCTGCGGTTGGTCTATGTCGACAGCGGCTCAACCGATGGCAGCGTGGCGGCGGCACGCGCGGCGGGGGCTGAGGTGGTCGAATTGGATACAATGATGCCCTTTACCGCGGCGCGGGCACGCAACGCGGGCTTTGCCGCACTGTCCACAGACCTGCCCGACGCGGTGCAATTCATCGACGGCGATTGCATCGTGGTGCCGGGCTGGATCGACCGGGCTGCGGCGGCGCTGATGGCGGATGACAGCATCGGCCTTGTCACCGGCTGGCGGTCGGAAATCTACCCTGAGGCCTCGGTCTACAATGCGCTGTGCGATCACGAATGGCACCGGCCTGCGGGTGAGATCACAGCCTGCGGCGGCGATATGTTGCTGCGGGTCTCAGCCTTTCAAGGTGTTGGCGGCTTTGACGGCACAATCATCGCTTCTGAGGATGAAGAATTCTGCCAACGTCTGCGCAAGGCGGGTTGGCGGCTGATCCGCTTGGCCGAACCGATGACCCGGCATGATGCCGCGATGCGGACGTTTGGCCAATGGTGGCAGCGGGCAGCGCGCTCGGGGCATGGCTTTGCTCAGGTGGGAGAATTGCACCCCGGCTACTTTGCGCGGGAACGCGCACGGGTCTGGGTTTATGGGCTGGCCCTGCCTTTGTTGGCGGTGGCAGGGCTTTTCTGGTTTCCATTGCTGGTCGGCGTTTTGTCGGCCTATGCGATGTCCTACGCCAAGACGGTGCAGGGGCTGCGCACCTCGGGGATGGACACGCGAAGCGCGCTGCATCAGGCGATTTTTCTCAGCCTATCCAAATTTCCAAATCTGATCGGCATGCTGACCTACAAGCTGCGCAAATGGCGCGGCGCGTCGATGCAAATTATCGAGTATAAGTAAGGAAACCTGTGATGAGTAAAGCAATCAACGTGGGTCTCATCGGCGCGGGCTATATCGCGGGCTGGCATGCCGAGGCGCTCAAGCTGACGCCGGGTGTGCGGCTGGCGGCGGTTTGTGATCTGTCGACCTCCGCCGCCGAGGTCTTGGCTGCTGTGCATGGGGCGCGGGCCTTTACCGCGCTCGATGACATGATTGCAAGCGGCGCGGTCGAGGCGGTGCATATCCTTACGCCTCCCGATAGCCATGCGGTGCTGGCGCGCAAATGTCTGGCGGCGGGGCTGCATGTGCTGGTGGAAAAGCCGGTGGCCCTCTCGGGCGAAGAGACCGCCGGGATTGCCAGTGTTGCACGGGCGGCAAACCGCCATTTTGCCGCCGGGCACAATTTCCTTGGGCTGCCCGGCTATCAACGCCTCAAGGCGCAGATCGGGCGCGGCGACTTGGGTCGTATTTCCAGCGCCGAGATCACCTGGGCCTTGCCATTGGCCCCTTTGCGCTCTGGCCCTTATGGTCTCTGGCTCTTGCGCGAACCTCGTAATCTGTTGTTAGAGCTTGGGCCGCATCTTTTTGCCTTTGCGCATGACCTTTTTGGTTCAGTCACAGTTTCCGGGGTGTATCTGGGCAAGCCTGTGGCCCTACCGGGGGCTGGCGTACGACCGCAAAGCTGGCGGATCACGGCAGAGGCGGGCGGCGTTGATATCGCCTTTAACCTGCAATTGGTTGAGAGCGTTGATGATCGTTCTGTCACGCTACGCGGGTCTTCGGGTCTTGCGCGGTTGGATTACGCCGCCGATGTGCTGACTGTAACCCATGAGAACACCGCTGATCTGGTGCTCAACCCGTTCTTGCGCCAGATGGGCGCTGCTTGGGGTCACCTGCGCGAGGGCGTGGGCAATGCGGCGCGCCAGACCGGATCGCTGAATCGCAAATCACCCTATGCGCTTGGGTTTGTTGGCACATTTGAGGCGTTTTACACTGCCATTCGCGAGGGTAAGCCGCTTGATCCGCGGTTTGATGGCATGGCCGCAGAGGGTGTCATGCGTGCGATTGATGCGGCTCTTGCGGTGATGCCCAATCAGGGCCGCGAGACATGGGCACCGCCCAAGGCGCAGCGCAATCCAAAGCCCACGGCGTTGGTGATCGGTGGCACGGGATTTCTGGGTCGTGACCTGACGCGCGCCTTGGTGGCGCGCGGGCAGGATGTGCGGGTGCTGTCGCGCGGTGCGCATGGCCCGTTTGACGACCTTCCCGAGACTGTCGAGACCTGCGCGGTGTCTTTGCGCGATGAGGCAGGGCTGTGCCGCGCGATGGAGGGGATCAACGTCGTTTACAACCTCGCCCGCGCGCTTGGCACCACATGGGAGGACTGTCTGGACAATGACGTTGCCGTATCGGACCGTATTGCGCACGCAGCACTGGCTGCGGGGGTCAGGCGGTTCGTCTATACCGGCACGATTGCCTCTTATGACATGTCCAACCCGCAGACGGTCATCACCGAATCGACGCCCTTCGCGCAGGATATGACCGACCGCAATCTCTACGCCCGCTCCAAAGCGGAATGCGAGCGGCGGCTTTTGGAGATGCAGCGTGATCACGGCCTGCCACTGACCATCGCACGACCGGGTATTGTGGTGGGGCATGGCGGTCCGTTGCAACATTGGGGCATTGGGCGTTGGCATGGGGCGGGTGCTGTGCGGCTTTGGGGGACGGGGGATAACCCCCTGCCTTTCGTTCTGATCGGCGACGTTTCCGACGCGCTGATCCGCATGGGCGAAAGTGTGGCCGCGCCGGGGCACTCCTTTAACCTCGTCGGCGATGTTCCCCTGACAGCGCGCACATACTTTAATGCCATCCATATGCGGTTGGGTGCGGGAATTCGCGTGAGTTCGGGCAATCTGACGGCGATGTGGGCGGCGGATGCGGTCAAATCGGCGCTCAAGACCTATGCCCTTCGCCGCCCCGGTGTGATCCGGGCCTCGTTGCGCGACTGGCAATCGCGGGCGCATTACGCGCAGTTCGACAACGCCAAGCCCAAGGCGCTGTTGGGCTGGAAACCGGTGTCGAACCGCGAAGAATTCTTGCAAGAGGCCGTGGACCGTGCCGGGCTGATTGGGTTCTGAACAAGGAGATGGGGCATATAATCCTGCGGTTTTGGTCGCATTGTTGCCGGAATCTCTGGGCATACCCGTTCCAACGGGCAGGAGACCTTGCAATGGCAGGACAGGCCATCCTTAGCAGATACACAGGCGCGCGCCTTGGCGCGGGGCTGTGCCGTGGGATGTGGTCATGAGCCTGACGCGACATGAAGAATATATGCGCCGCCGCGCTGCGCGCCGGGCCGCGCTAGAGGCTGAGGCAGAAGAGAACGCGGCGCATTTCCCCGAAATGCCAGTGGCGGATCCGACAGAAGAAGAGGCACCGCTTGCCCTAAGCCCCGAATCGCTGAACATTCCTGAGCCTGAGCCTGAGCCTGAGCCTGAGCCTGAGCCTGAGCCTGAGCCTGAGCCTGAGCCTGAGCCTGAGCCTGAGCCTGAGCCTGAGCCTGAGCCTGAGCCTGAGCCTGAGCCTGAGCCTGA